>Ga0115003_10000931_pt1 | contig 26249 bp, 20 predicted proteins | sample ArcticOcean_MG_C_7_FD_88736 | JGI IMG/M metagenome (GOLD analysis project Ga0115003, IMG submission 88736) | Marine microbial communities from western Arctic Ocean - ArcticOcean_MG_CB11_88 | ecosystem: Environmental > Aquatic > Marine > Oceanic | place: Arctic Ocean: Canada Basin | collected... | reverse complement strand
TGCTGATATTGCTGATATTGCTGATATTGCTGACGCGGATGTGCCCGCCGATTGCTTCGGCGAAAACCGGTGCGAGGGGCGCCGGGAGATCGTGACCCATGTCGGAAAGCAGCAGATAGCGCGAGCCGTCAATGAGTTCGGCTGTCCGTTCGCCTCCTGATGCCGAGATCAACTCGTCGTCACGCCCGTGGATCACCAGGGTCGCCACGTTGAGCTGCTGGAGCCGTTCGCTCCGGTCGCCCGTTGCGTATATCGCTGCAAGCTGGCGGGTGAATCCCTCGGGGTAAAAGATCCGGTCGAACTGGCGCGCCGAACGATCGCGAGTCACCTCTTCGGAGAAGTGCTTCTTCGACAGCCAGACTTTCGCCCGGATGGAGTCGTTGATGTAAGCCTCGCGTTCGATTGACGGCGGCGCGAGTAATGCCGTACGGGCCTCGGGGGACGGCTGTCCGTAATCGGGGTCGCCTGGGCTACTCATGATCGAGCAAAGGCTGAGCACCCGTTCAGGATGCTCGATCGCCATCATCTGCACGATCATCCCGCCCATTGAGACTCCGGCGATGTGCGCCTGGTCGATACCGAGATGGGACAGCAGGCCCATGCCGTCGGCCGCCATTGCGCTGAGTGTGTATGGGACCTCCACTGGCTCGCCGGCAATGATTGCTCGCAGTACCTTCATCGGCTGCACCCGTTGACCATCAAGCTTGGTCGAGAGGCCGACATCGCGATTGTCGTAGATGATGACGTAGAGGTCTTGGGCAACGAGCCCCTCGATCAGTTCGGTTTCCCAGACGATCATCTGACTCGTGAAACCGTTCACGAGCAGCAGGGTCGGATTACCCGGATCACCGAAGGTCTCGAACTCCAACTCGATGGCACCTTCATCGGCAATGGCGGGCAAGACGGCGCGTGGCATGTTCGCAGTGTTGCAGAGCGCACAGGCCGCGAAACAAGCGGGAACTGGGTACTTTTATGGCGTGTCAGAAACGAGCCGTGTGCATGCCCCTGGCCGAGTCAACTTGATCGGCGAACACACCGACTACACCGGTGGTCTCGTGTTCCCAATGGCGATCGACCGCGGCACCACACTCACCTACACCGCGACCGACGACTCCGTCGAGCTGACATCGGGCGACGTCGCCGGCCGTGTCAACTTCCCCGTTCCGTTCACGGGTTCAGCCGCCGACGAGACCCCTGACTGGGGCGCCTACGTGGCCGCCATGGCTGGCGAACTCGGCGCACCAACCGGCCTGCGCGGACACCTCGTTTCCGATATTCCCGCCGGTGCCGGTCTGTCGTCGAGCGCGGCACTCGAATGCGCTGTCGGGCTTGCGCTTGGCTTCGACGGAACGTCCCTCGAACTCGCGCAGGCCGCGCAACGCGCCGAGCACGCTGCCACGGGCGTGCCAACGGGGATCATGGATCAACTGTCGATCGCTGCCGGAGTAGCAGGGCACGCCACGCTGATCGACTGCCACAGCCTCGAAGTCACTCCGCACCTGATTCCCGACGACATCGACATTGTGGTCAAGTTCATCGTCCATCGTCGGCTGGTCGGCTCGGCCTACGCCGATCGCGTTGCTGAATGCGAACGGGCCGAGGTAGACATCGGCCCGTTGCGGCTCGCTTCGCCCGACGATGTCGCGCGCGTGACCGACCCAATCGCCCAACGACGGGCCCGGCACGTAATTGCTGAGAACCGTCGCGTCATGAAGTTCGCCACGGAACTGGCTGCAGGCAACTACGTCGCTGCGGGTCAGATCATGGTCGATGGGCACGCCAGCCTGCGCGATGACTTCGACACCTCGACCGACCAGATGGACGCTGCAGTCGGTGCGCTCAACGCTCTCCCGGGCGTGTTCGGGACACGGATGACCGGCGGTGGATTCGGCGGATGCATCGTTGCGATCTGCGCGCCGGGTGCAGTCACCGATGGCTGGGTTGTCAAGCCCTCAGCTGGCGCCCACCACGTCGCATAGCGCTTCGCCGAGTCGAATGATCGCTCCAGGGGTCCTGCTGCCCCACCAAAACAGATCTTGCCCATCGATGCGCACGACCACACTCGTTGGGAACGCAACACGAAGCTCATCGAGATGATCGTCGGTGAACTCATACGGCTCAGACGGAACAGCAACGACGTCGGGTGCTTCAAGGTCTGCGAGTTCGACCTCGGGATACGCGGTCGGCGCACCGTTGGTCACCATGCGCCAGCCCAGGTGGGCCAGCAGCGATCCGCCGTAGGTGGCTGCCGAGATGCTCATCCACGGACGACGCCAGATCGGTACAAAGACGGACAGGCCCAGTGGCTCAACATGGCGCGGTCGGTCCACCTCAATGACCGTCGGGCCACCAACGAGCGCAGACAGTTCGGCCACAACGATCATGGCCGAGGCCACGTCGGTGACATCGCTGACGAAAAGTTCGATTCCCGCCGCCTCCAGCGCTTCGGCGTCCTGTCGGCGATTTTCTTCTCGGTCGAGCACGACGACATCGGGCGCCAGGTCGATGATCGCTTGAATGTCAGGGTTCTTTGTGCCACCGACATGAGCGATATCTGGTTGCTCGCAGAACTTCGTACACGCAATGACATCGCCGCCAAGTCCGAGCAGTGTCTCGGTGCTTGACGGCACCAGGCTGATAATTCGGCGTCCAGACGGCACGTCAGCCCCCCAGCAGCTTGTTCTTCTGTGACTGAAATTCCTCAGGTGACAGCGTGCCGCGTTCGACCATGCCTTCGAGCTTCTCGAGTTGCGTGGCCACGTCAGTCGTTGAGCCACCCGTACCCACCGTGAACCGGCGCTTTTCGTTCTCTTCCATCTGCGAATGGATAAGATTCTGCACGCGATCGGGGCGGCGAATGTCGGTGAAACGTTGCTGGCCGCCTTCGCCGCCGGACTCGATCAGCAGGTCGCCCGAGCCGGTCATCCGTTCAAAGATCGTCTGACTGAAGTGGACGTTGTTGACTCGTTCGAGCGGGATCTCAATACCCATCTTGGCGATCACGCCAGCACGGAAGATGAGCCGGTCCGAAGTAATGACAAAGTTAGTGGTCATCCATTTGAGGTATCGCACAACGACCCAGATGGCGCTGACGACGATCAGGATGATGACCAGCCATTTCAAGAGGTCACCGAAGGTGCCTCTGACGTCGAACACAAGTGCGAGGATGCCGAAAATAATCGATCCGACGAGCGCGGAGACCGGTTCGGCGAAGTGCCACCAGTGCGGGTGGAGGTCGACCGCAACCGTTTCGTAGTCGTTCAGCAGCTTCTTGGGATACGACATATACCCAGGTTACTCAACGCTGCAGTATCGTTGAAAGATGACCGACGGTCCGGGGAGCTCGTTCGTTCATGTGCCGAGCCTTGATGGCCTCCGCGGGGTCGCTGTCGCCGCCGTAGTCGTCTACCACCTGTGGCCCGACGCCTTGCCCGGAGGTTTCATCGGTGTCGACGTGTTCTTCGTCCTCTCGGGCTTTCTCCTGACGTCGCTTCTCGTCAGAGAGGCCGAGGCCAGCGGATCGATCCGCCTCGGACAATTCTTCATTCGGCGAACGCGACGGCTACTTCCGGCAATGCTGCTCATGGTCACCACGCTCGCGATATATGCCGCTGTGTGGGCGAACGCGGTCGAATTGGAACGACTCCGTCGCCATGGCCTCGCTGCGCTGTTGTACGTAGCAAACTGGCTATTCATCAGTGATGGCACCACCTACACCGATGTCGTCACCGGCGCATCACCGCTGCGTCATGTCTGGTCGTTATCGATCGAAGAACAGTTCTATGTCATCCTCGCTGGAGCAATCGCGCTTGCTGCAGCGTTCACGGCGACACGCCGGTCCACTCGGCGATGCGTGATTGTCGGATCGGTCGTCCTCGGCGCAGCGAGTGCTCTCTGGATGATCATCGCAAACTTCAACGGCAGCTCGCTCGACCGCCTGTACTTCGGTGCCGATACTCGAGCACAGGCGCTCCTCATCGGCGCAGCCCTCGGCGCAACATTGCGGGGGGTCCCCGTCGCAGGATCACGCCGGACGTCGGCTGCTGCACTGCTGTCCGTTGCCGTGTTGGTCGCCGTCTCCGCCACAGCGTCGGAGAATGTCACCTGGATGTACCGCGGTGGCTTCACTCTGGTCGCACTCGCTGCAGGCATGGTCATCGTCGGTGGGCCAGCAACCCCGTGGATCCGCCGGGTGCTCGAATGGCCACCTCTGCGCCTCCTCGGGGTCATTTCGTACGGTGTGTACCTCTGGCACTGGCCCATCCTCGTCATTCTCGATGAGGCTCGACTGGGCCTTCGTGACTTCGCCCATCGCATCGTCGTCCTCGTCGTGACCCTGATCGTCGCAACCCTGTCGTACCGACTACTCGAACGGCCCATTCGACAGGGCGCGATCGGAGACCGCTGGGGCCCTCGGTCCATCGCCATCGGCCCTGCCTGCACCGCCGCTGTAGCCGCTGCCTTGATCGTCGTCACCGCCGGACCCGCCACCCTCGGGGCCGAAGACGACGAACCGACCGTCAAGATCGGCGCGACGATCGCCTTCGAGCAGCCGCGCCCGATGTTGAATCTTCCGGACACGACCGAGACCACCTCGCCAACCGCCGTGGCCCAGACAACTGTGCCGACCGCGACCAGCGGGTCCACCAGTACCACCAGTACCACGGCGCTCAAACGCTTGGCTGGGCCAACTCGCGTCGCTGTTGTCGGCGACTCGGTGATGCACACCATGATCGGAGGCCGCCTGCTGAGCGATTTACAATTCGAACCGTGGACGGTTGCCGACACAGTCTTTGAGACCGACCGCATCCAAATCCGAAACGTTGCACGACCGGCGTGCTCGTTCCTCCCTGGTGATGTCGCGTTCGAACAATTTGACGGAAGTTACGAGTCCGTCTCATTGGCACAATTTTGCGGTGACTGGCGGAGCGACCTGCGCGACGCAATCGAGATCGGTACAGACCCTGTCGACATCGTGATGTTGCTGCTCACCAACGACCTCGAAGATCGCCGGGTCGGCGAGTCAATTGTCACGCTCGGGTCTGGCGAGCACACCTCGCTCATTATCGACTTTGTCGATGAGATCCTGGCCCAGACCGCTGCAGTCGATGCGGCCCTCGTTCTCGCCGTACCAGCGCCGCGGATGGAGATCGGCACCACCGATGCCATGTGGGACCGAGAGGCCAGGGTTCGTGCCGTGTTCGAGAGCTACGCCAGTACCCACTCCGACGTATCCATCATCGATGTCGGCCGCGTCCTCTGCCCCGGAGGGAACTGTGCGGAACCGCTCGGAAACTTCGATCCCAGCTGGCGGTACGACGGGCTGCATTTCAACCGCAGCGGAGCAATTTGGATGGCTAACTGGCTCACGGCTCAGCTCGAAGAGATTGCCGCGTACAGTTAACAACGTGGATGCCGACGCGCTGATCGCTGACCTCGATGCCGACCAGCGCGCCGCGGTCACTGCCGAGTCGCACCTGGTTGCTGTGATCGCTGGCGCCGGGTCGGGCAAGACTCGCGTCTTGACCCGTCGCATCGCGTGGCGCGTCGCCACCGACAAGGCCGATGCGCGCCACACTTTGGCGCTCACATTTACCCGCGAGGCTGCTGGGGAGCTCCGGCGGCGGCTGTCGCGTCTCGGCATGCGCGACCGCGTTGAAGCTGGCACGTTTCACTCGGTCATGCTTGCTGTGCTCCGGCAACGGTGGGACGACACGAACCGTCGGCCACGTACGGTCGTTCCTGAGCGCCGGCGACTCGTTGGCGACGTGATCGACGCATCACAGCGCCGCGGCATCGATGGCCTTCTCGGCGAGATCGACTGGGCTACCGCCCGCGGCATCCGCGCAAGCGACTATGCCGGCCGGGCGCGCCGGGCGCAACGAAGCCCATCAGCTGGTATCGAGCGCGCTGCCACCGTTTTCAATGACTTCGAACAGCTGAAACGTAAGCGTGGCATCATTGATTTCGATGACGTCCTTTCGCTGGTGATCACCGAAATGGAATACGACACTGGGTTTGCTGATGGGTTGCGGTGGCGATTTCGACACCTCCTCGTCGATGAAGCCCAAGACCTCAACCCCTTGCAGCACCGCCTTGTCGATCTACTGCGGGCCGGCCGCGACGATCTGTTCATCGTGGGTGACCCGGCACAGGCCATCTATGGGTTCAACGGCGCCGACCCGACGCTGCTCGTCGACGTCGAGCGCCGCTTTCCCGGCGTCGAGGTGGTCCGGCTCCCTGTCAACCATCGCTGTACGCCACAGATCGTGCGCACCGGCGTCCAGGTACTCGCTGCGGCCGAACACCCGACTGAGCTGGTGTCAAACCGTGGTGACGGACCGGTCGTCGAACGATTAGCAGGAGACGACGAAGACGCCGAAGCACGTTTGGTTGCCAGCTCGATTGTCCGGCTTGATCCGAACCTGATTCGTTCGGGTGCGGTGGCTGTGTTGGCACGGACCAATGCCCAACTCGCCGCATTCGGCACCGCCCTCGGGTCACTCGGTATTCCGGTGCGCCGCTCGGCCACAGCCTCCGGGACCCCGCTGCAGGTCGCAGTTCGTCAGGCCTCGATGCTCGGCTCTGCTTCCCAACTGCGGGCGTGGGCCCACGACATGCTCGACGCGCACGACGCTCTGCTGACCGTGCAAGCCGAACAGGCCATTGCCCACGAGGGAGTCGACCGCCGCACTAAAGCCCAAGCCGACCGAGCCGTCGACGAGCCTGAGGCCGAGCGGCGCGTCGCCACGGTCGTACTCGACTATCTCCGTGACCAGCAGCTGGGCGACGGCGCCGGTTTCCGATCCTGGGTCGCAATGACCAACCCATTCGACGATCGATCGACCGACGGTGTGGATCTCCTGACATTCCACGCCTCCAAGGGGCGTGAATGGCATGCCGTGTACGTCACCGGAGTTGAAACGAGCCTCGTGCCGCACAAGTCAGCAACGACAGCAACAACTCGGGCCGAGGAAGGCCGGTTGCTCTACGTTGCCGCGACGCGTGCATCTGACCGACTGACATTGAGCTGGGCCGAGCGTCGAGGCGGTTATGCCCGCAAGCCGAGCCCGTTCATCGGCAACCTTGACCTCAGCGAGCCCGAGGCAATGCCACTACCGAGCACGCTGCGCCGGCGACGCGCCCAGATCGACCCACTGCTGACAGCCCTGCAGGAATGGAGAGACGAAGCAGCGCGCAAGGCCGACGTGCTGCCAAGTCAGCTGTGCAGTGACCGCGACGTGAAGGCGATCGCTGCGAGCATGCCGACAACCGTCGCCGAACTGGCGAACGCGACGTCGTTCGGAGAGATTATGGCTGAACGGCTGGGCGCTCAGATCCTGCCGCTCGTTGCTCAGTCGAAGTCGACAATCACCGGCGCATGATCGCTTGGTGACTTGCCCTTGCGGGCGTTCCGATCGACGACACACCAGGTGGTCCGATCAATGACCGACTGGCTGCACATCAACATGTCAATGCGCATCCCACGCCCTTGGTGGAAATCGCCGCCGCGATAGTCCCACCATGAGTACATGCGGTCTTCGTCGTGCAGGTGGCGGAAGGCATCAGTCAACCCCCACTGCTCAAGCTCGCCGAGACGGTCGCGTTCCGCCTGGCTGACGTGCGTCATACCGATGGTCTTGGCGGGGTCGTGGACGTCTCGGTCGTCAGGAGCGATGTTGTAGTCGCCACCGACAATGACGTCTTGATCAGCCGACGTGTCGGCCTCGAGGTGCTGCACCAGCCGGCCGAGCCAGTCGAGCTTGTATGTGTAGTGATCGTCATCGAGCGATCGCCCATTCGGGACGTACACACTGCTGACCCTGACCCCACCGCAGGTGGCAGTAATGATCCGTGCGTCCGGGTCGGGCTTGATGGCTTCTGCAAAGTTCGTCACGACATCAGTCAGACCGACCTTGGAGAGGATGGCGACACCGTTCCACTGGCCTTGGCCATAGTGGGCACACGTGTAACCCATTGCCTCAAATGCCAGCATCGGGAAGGCGTCGTCGGCAAGTTTGGTCTCCTGAATCAAAAGAACATCGGGCTGCACTTCTTCCAGCCACGCCTCGACTCGCTCTTGACGAGCACGCAACGAGTTGACATTCCAGGTCACGACACGCATATCAGGTTCCCTTCGCTGGAGCGGACTTCTTCGTCGCTGCGTTCTTGGCAGGAGCCTTCTTCGCGGGCGCCTTCTTCGCGGGCGCCTTCTTCGCGGGCGCCTTCTTCGCTGGAGCCTTCTTGGCCGGAGCCTTCTTGGCCGGAGCCTTCTTGGCCGGAGCCTTCTTGGCCGGAGCCTTCGTGACCGCGGCCTTCTTGGCCGCAGTCTTGTTGACCGGTGCCTTCTTGGCTGCGATCTTCTTGGCTGCGATCTTCTTGACCGGAGCCTTCTTGACCGGAGCCTTCTTGACCGGAGCCTTCTTGACCGGAGCCTTCTTGACCGGAGCCTTCTTGACCGGAGCCTTCTCGACTGTGGATTTCTTGGCCGCTGCCTGCTTGGCGGGAGCGCTCCTCTTCGGTGCTGCCGCCTTCTTGGCCGTCGTCTTTGTGGACGCCGTCTTTGTGGTCGCCGTCTTTGTGGTCGCCGTCTTCACCGCAGCATTCTTGGCCGGCGCCTTCTTCTTGGGCGGCGTCTTTTTCGCTGCTGCCTTCTTCTTCGCTGCTGGCCTCTGACCGGCTGTCTTTTTTCTGGAAGGGCCTTGCCGCTCGCTCGTTACCTCAGCGGTGGTCTCATCGTTTTCGTCGGCCTCGGCTGCTGCTTCGGCGATAGCCCGTTCAGCCATGTCAGGGACGGCACAGTCGATGCTGCGGCGAGAACCATTAAAGCTCACGACGACAAGCGTGACCGACGAGTCGATCTTCATGATTGATTTTGCGCTACGCGGTGTCGGCGAGGCCATCATTCGGAGCGGGACATAGCCCCGCACACCGGTTCCGGAAATCGTAATGTAAGCGCCGTGGGATGAGTACGCGTCGACGGTGCCGTTGATGCTCGTTCCGACTGGGTGATGCTCGACGAACTCGAGAAACGGCATCAGTTCGTTCACTGGGTCGCCGCCTCTCGGTGCTGCGCTGACATCCGCCTTCGGCTCGCTCTGACGCGCTGCAGTCTGCTTGCGCGCTGGCGGCGGCGTCTTCGGCACCGGCATCGGTGCATTTGCTTCGACGCTGCCCACGCGTGCCTGGTTCTCGTCTTGCTTTGTGCGACCACGGCCACCACGTGACCGACCGCCGCCGCTACTGCCACTGCTGCTCCCTGAGCCGCGGGTGGCCTTGCGGCTGACCGGGCCACGAACCGGGGTGCGCGCCACCCACACCCAGCCGACATGCGGCACTGGCTTACCGCCGATCAGGCGGCCTTCGTCGAAGAGCCATTCGTATTGGCCGTGGAACTCCTGAAAGGAATCATTCGATAACACCGTGGAGTTCGCCTTGTTGGCGATGCCTAAAACAAAGGCGTCACCGCGACCAACAGCGCCGGCTGGCGGCGCAACGAGCTCGTTGTTCGAGATGCCCTCTTCGAACTCCTTGGTCTCTTTCTTGTCAATCCGGTGCCCGAAGGTCGCATCGACCACCACCGTTATCTCGGTGTCGGGATTGTCTTCCATGAAGCTCATGACGGCTTCGTTCAGCTGCTGCAGGCTGGGCAGCGACCGTCCTTCGGTCGCAAGGTTCGACCCGTCGACCACGACGTGGGCTGGGCCGTTATTGGCATTCATTATCAGTTGTCTCGTTCCTGTTGACGGGGCTCGACTATTCGAGCCTCCGTGTCGCCGATTGCGGCGAGCTGCACGCTGTGTCGATCATCGCTGCGGGTACCGGTCGTGTTCGCACCAGGTGACCCGAAGTCGAATCGAGACTTTGTACTCCCCCATCGTAGGCTCTCGAACCATGCCGACCCCAACCATTGTGCGCGCAGTTTTTTGGGACTTCGGTGGAGTCGTGCTCTCCAGTCCCTTCGATGCCTTCAATACATACGAAGAAAATCATTCTCTACCGAGCAACTTCATCCGCTCGGTCAACACCCACAACCCCGACTCAAATGCGTGGGCGCTGCTTGAGCGAAACGATGTCGGGCCCAACGAGTTCGACTCCCTCTTTGCCACCGAGTCCGAGGCGCTCGGCCATCGTATTCCCGGCGCCGACATCCTGGCGCTCCTTTCCGGATCGGTCCGCCCCGAGGTCGTCATCGCGCTCGACGCGGTGATCGCAGCCGGCTACATCACGGCATGCCTCACAAACAATGTGGTCTCCGACGACACCGCAACACAGCGTCGCCCCGACGTGGCCGATGTGATGGCGAAATTCGACCATGTGGTCGAGTCGAGCAAGGTCGGTGTCCGTAAGCCCGAACCTCGCTTCTATGAGATTGCGTGCGAACTCGCCGGTGTCGAGCCGACCGAATGCGTCTTCCTCGACGATCTTGGGATCAACCTGAAGCCGGCGCGGGCGATGGGCATGCAAACCATCAAGGTCGCCAAACCCGGCCCGGCGCTCGACGAGCTCGCGTTGATCCTCGGGATCTCGCTTTCCGCCTGACCGAATTAGTCCTCGGTCGTCGCGAACAACTGATCCATGAGCTGCGCAAGCTCTTGGTCGTGGATCGCCTTGCTGCCTGTAGCTGGGCTGCCCGACGGGGCGCGAGCCACGTGGCGGAGGTCGTAGCCCTCGTCTTTGATGCGCCACACATTGTGCTCGATGAAGTTCCACGCGCCCATGTTCTCGGGCTCTTCCTGCAGCCAACGAAGTTCTTTGGCGTTCGGGTACTTCTGCAGCAAGTCGCGCATCTGCTCGGTTGGCAGCGGGTACAGCTGCTCGATGCGAACAATGGCAACGGCAGCGTTGCGCTGGTCGCGTTCGGCTATCGCGTCCCACGCAACCTTGCCTGAGCAAAACACGATACGCGTGACTGCGTTGACGTCGACTACGCCCGGGTCGTCGAGCACCTCGCTGAACGATCCGGTCGTCAACTCCTCAACAGACGAGCGAGTCTGCTTCATCCGCAGACCAGACTTCGGCGAGAACACGATCAGCGGCGTGTTGCGTTCCGAATGCACCTGGCGACGCAGCAGATGGAAGAAGTTGGCCGCCGTGGTTGCATTGACGATCTGCATGTTGTCTTCAGCAGCCAACGTGAGGAATCGCTCGATGCGTGCCGAGCTGTGCTCCGGGCCCTGACCCTCATAGCCGTGCGGCAGCAGCAGAACGACACCGTTCTGCTGCTTCCACTTGTCTTCGGCGGCAACGATGTACTGATCGATGATGATCTGCGCGCCGTTGACGAAGTCACCGAACTGCGCTTCCCAGAGGACGAGGGCGTCACGGTTGGCATGGGAGTACCCGTACTCGTAGCCCATTGCTGCGTACTCGGAAAGTAGCGAGTCAAAGACCCAGAAGTTTGCCGAAGCATCGTCGAGGTTGTCGAGCGGAATCCACGGGCTGCCGGTGTTGTTGTCGATCAATGCAGCGTGGCGATGGCTGAACGTTCCGCGACGCGAGTCCTGACCGGCAAGCCGCACGGGGTGGCCTTCTTGCACGAGTGAGCCGTACGCCATTGCCTCGGCGAGCGCCCAGTCAACTTCGCCATCTGCGTACATTTTGGCACGCGTTTCGAACTGCCTGCCAAGCTTCGGGTGGACGGTGAAACCCTCGGGGTAGTCGGTCAGCTTGTTGAAGATGCTGTCGAGCTTTGCTCGGTCGACGCCGGTCGCGATATGCGGCAAGACACCGAGCGGCTTCGGCGGGCGAGCGGCAGTCACGTCACCCGGATCTTGCGCTCGGGTCTCGTCAAGCGCTGTTTGCAACTTGTCGTGGAAGTCACTGAGCGCCTGCTCAGCCTCGTCGATTGTGATGTCACCGCGGCGGACCAACGTCTCGACGTACAGCTTGCGGACCGTGCGACGTTCGGCAATCGCCTTGTACATAAGCGGCTGGGTATATGACGGATCGTCACCCTCGTTGTGTCCGTGACGCCGGTAGCAGACCATGTCGATGACGACGTCTTTGTGGAACTCCTGGCGGTACTCCCAGGCCAGCCGTGCGACCTTGACGCAGGCTTCAGGATCATCACCGTTGACGTGGAAAATCGGGGCCTGCACGGTCTTCGCGACGTCGGAGCAGTACAACGACGAACGTGAGAACTCCGGTGACGTGGTGAACCCGATCTGGTTGTTGATGATCAGGTGGATCGTGCCGCCAATGCGGTAGCCGCCGATGTCGCTCATTGCGAGGCATTCAGCCACGATGCCCTGACCGGCAAACGCTGCATCGCCATGAATCAGGAGCGGGAGCACAGAGAACGAACCGGGTGGTTCGATCTGGTCCTGCTTTGCACGGACCATACCCATGACGATCGGGTTGACAGTTTCGAGGTGGCTCGGGTTTGCGGCCAATTCGATCTTGATGTCGGCACCCGAAGGGCTGACGTATTTACCCTTCGTCCCAAGGTGGTACTTGACGTCGCCGGACCCCTGCACCGACGACGGATCGAGGTGACCTTCGAACTCGGAGAAGATTGCCTCGTAGTCCTTGCCCATGATGTTGGACAACACGTTCAGGCGACCGCGATGCGCCATGCCTAAGATCGCTGAATCGAGGCCGTCGTCAGCTGCATGACTGAGAATCTCGTCGAGAATCGGGATTGCCGACTCGGCACCTTCGATACCGAAGCGCTTGGTCCCGACATACTTGGTAGCGAGGAACTTTTCGAACGATTCGGCTGCATTGAGCCGCTCAAGGATGCGGTACTTCTCGTCCTTCGTCGGTTCGGGGTAGCCACTACCTCGGTTGCCGTTCTCGACGTGCTCCTGGATCCAGCGCTGCTCGTCGGTGCTCTGGATGTGCATGTACTCGACACCGATTGTCCGGCAGTACGCGTCGCGCAGTACCCCGAGTAGATCGCCGAGGCGCATCTTGTCGACGCCACCGACGCCGTCAGTGAGGAACTCTCGGTCGAGGTCCCAGATGGTCAGGCCGTACGTGGCTGGATCGAGCTCGCGCGGCATGTGCGGCTGCTTCCAGCGAAGCGGATCGAGGTCGGCAATGCGGTGGCCGCGGACGCGGTGCACGCGAATCAGCTTCGCGACGGCCATCTGCTTGGCCAGCATCGTCTCTTCCCGGTTCATCGGGCTGACGTCTGGACGCCACTTAACTGCTTCGTACGGCACTCCAAGCGAGGCAAAGATCTCGGCGTAAAAATCGTGCTCACCGAGGAGCAGTTCGTGGACATGCTTGAGGAAGAGGCCCGATTCAGCGCCCTGAATGATGCGATGGTCGTAGGTGCTGGTGACGGTGACGACCTTGCTGACGCCAAGCGAGCTCAGGTTGCGGTGGTCGGAGCCTTCGAATTCGGCCGGGTAATCGATACTGCCGACACCAACGATCAGGCCCTGGCCGGGCATCAGTCGAGGCACCGACTGCACGGTGCCGATGCCACCGGGGTTGGTGAGGCTGATGTTGGCACCCTGGAAGTCGTCAACCGTGAGCTTGTTGGACTTGACCTTGCGGATGATCTCCTCGTAGGCAGCAAGGAAACCCATGAAATCGTTGGTGTCGCAGTCACGGAGCACGGGAACGAGCAGCGTCCGGCTGCCGTCCTTCTTCTGCACATCGACCGCCAGGCTCATGTTGACATGGTCGTGCACGATGAGGCGTGGCTTGCCATCGTCGCCGACCGCGTAGGAGTTCTTCATTGCCGGCACGGCGTCAGCGATCGCCCGAACAATGGCCCAGCCGATCAGGTGAGTGAAGCTGATCTTGGTTTGCCCCGACCTGGAACGGAAGCCGTTGATCACCTTGCGGTTGACTTCGAGCAGTTTGGCCGGCACATTACGGAAGCTGGTGGCCGTCGGCACCGTGAGGCTGGCTTCCATGTTGCGCGCAATTGCGGCACTCGCACCACGAATTGGCTTGCCCGGTTCTTCTTCTGGCGGCTTTTCAACCGGCGCAGGCGTTGGAGCGGCCTCGGCTGTTGGCGTCGGCGCGGGCAACGCGTCGATGGGCGACAAGGTTCCGTGGATCTCTGCGTTGGCCCTGACTTGTGGCGATGCAGCTGCCGCAGCGGCAACACTCGGCGCCTGAGAGTGGTAATCAGCAAAGAACTCTTGCCAGCTGTCGCTCACCGAGCCGGGATCAGCGACGAATCGCTCGTACATCTCCTCGACGAGCCAGGAGTTGGCTCCAAATCCGGAACCACTTGCTTGATCGGCTGGTGCTGACACAGCCAGCATCGTAACCGCGACCTGCTCACGGCTTTGATTCGAAAAGACCACTCAACCGAACATCTTCGCAACATTGCCGGTAGCCGGTTGATTAGATCCGATCGAGTTCTTCGGCATCGAACAACGGCGTGATGCCTTCGGCTTCGATGTCGGCCCGCATCTCGTCAGGTGTTGGAGCAGTGAGATCGCCGGATGCGGCCTCGACGATCACGGGTAGCTTGCGCGCATCACTCGTGGTGTTCAAGAAGAATTGCTCGTTCGAAAGCACGTAGCGGACCGCACGATCGATCGGTTCCGGGTCAGTCAGCGGGTCGTACCAGCTGAACTTGCCCGGTCCACTGACCTCCCCGTCGGCCCACCGCCCACGCGCAATCGATTTAATGGTCTGCACGGCGACGCCTCGTTCAGCACAGAGCGCGAGGAGCGCCTCGACGTCCATGCGATAGGCCGGGTTGTCGAGCAGGATGAAGTTTATTGGCAGCAGGATCGATGCGAAGTCAAACGCCTGGAGGCTGCGCAGATGCATACCGGCGATTCGAAGGCCGTGGCCGGTGACGCCGACATGAGAGATCAAGCCTTCGTCGCGAGCCGCAGCGAGTGCCTCCACCGCGCCACCCGGAGCATGTGCTCGCTTCCACTCGTCGTCTTCGACAAGATTATGGAGCTGCACCATGTCGATGTGGTCGACGCCCATTCGTTCAAGCGACTTCTCGAGTTCTTCGCGGGCCCCAGCACCCGAGCGTCGACCGGTTTTGGTTGCCAGAAAAACGTCGGCACGGTGGTTGGCAAGCCACGGCTTGAGCCGATCTTCCGATTCGCCGTAGGACGCAGCTGTATCAATGTGGTTAATGCCCCATTCGCCAACGGACGCCAACGTCGCATCGGCGCGCTCCTGGCTCATGCTTCCGAGCGCTGCTGCTCCGAAAATCACTCGAGTTGATTGGTGGCCCGTGCTGCCAAAGGGTGCGGTGGGGAGCGTCGTCTCGAACATGGTCCGAACGTAGCCGCCCATCAGGAACTTGTCAGGCTGCAGCGACGCCAGGCGGAGATTTTGTCGGCACATGCTGTCTCTTCGTTTTTCGCCGGGCAGTACGAATGTTTCGCGACACATCCAAACGGACCGGCGCGGGCGACCCCGCCGTCGCAGCCGCGCCGGCCGCGTTGACTGCCGCCGGGTTCAGCCCCACCAGCAGTCAACGCCCGTCACTCATGGTCAGGCGGACGAGCCCACGGATCAGTCCAGGGTGCCGATGTCGGCGTTGGTGATGCCGAAGGTATCCCACGCCGGCTGCAGTGCGGCACGGACGGCATCGCCGCCGCCGTTAGCGCCGGGTGTGCCGTCGAGTGCGTAGATGGCATTCATCGTGTCGCCGTCAGCGCCAGCGGGGGTGACGTATGCCTCGATAACTCGCCAGAAGGCGAGGCCCTCAGCAATGTGCTTGGTTGCAGCCGCGTCGTCGCCTTCGGCAACATCGGCTTGGATCTTGGTCGCATAGCGGATGGCCGCCTGGCTGTAAGTGACCACAACGTTTTTGATGACGTCGGCGGAGGCAGCCTTGGCGCCTTCTACGTCACTTGCCAGAAGCGCGTCTCGACCCGACACCATGGCGGCGAGGATCGCAGCGTTCGCCACCGAACCATCGTCGTCAGTAAGCGTTCCGAAGTTTTCACCGCGCTTGTCTGCCGTTCCATACGGACCACACCCTGGCTCGGCGCCAGCGTAGAACGCCCATCCTTCATCCCAATTGTGAACCGCTCCCTTGGCGATGTCGAAGTTGCCCTCCTCCGCTTTGCTGACGGCGGAGTTCAGTTCGTGAACAACCCAGGCGACCATGTTTTGGTTCTGGGTTCCCTTTTCAATTCCTTGAGCGCGGACGTCGTCGGTCGCTCCCTCGAACAGGCCGGTGCCAACAATTGCCGATGAAACGAAGTCGTTAATCGGTGCTGGGACTGCATAGAACTCTGCCAGGCCGTGCTTTTTGCCTTCGCCCGATGCGAATCCGCCAAGCGTTCGGAACCCGTCGCCTTTCACTGAGTTTTTGCCGTCGGTGTAGAGCGCGTTGATGGCGTCGTAGTCGACCGTCTCGGCGTCCAGGAGCTCTTTCACCTCGCAAATGTCTTTGACCACGAGACGGTGGCCATCGACATTCGAAGCGTAGGCATACCCGGCGTCTGCCGGGGTTGCCTCAACGGCTGGTACTTCAGTGGCTGCCGCCATTGGTGCGCCCGTTGTCGGCGTTTCCGCGGTGGGCGCGTTGGTGCTGGGCGACTCAGCTGTCGGTGCGTTCGTTGTCAGGCTCTCATTGCCGGTGGAGTTGGCGTCGTCGCTGCCGCATGCGGCCATCGTTAACACCGCTGTAATTCCTGCGGCGAGGAACCGGGCGCGTGGTGATTTTAATCTCATAGTTAGGCCACCCTAACAAGAACTTTTTAAAATGTTAGGCAGAATTAACAAAACCTAGAACTGTGTCTTAACAACCGAGGTGTCGGCGGTGTGCCATGTCCGGTAGAAAATCCGCCTTCAACGAACCAACCAGCTGCGGTTGCGTCAGGACTGTTTGTTTGGCCGTTCGTTCAGAGTTGCTGGCCAACCTCCACTGACGCAATGACCTGGCGCAATGACCTGGCGCAATGACCTGATTGCAAAGATCACTCGGCCAGGTCCGTTCGCTGGCCTCGTTGCGACGGTCTCGGCCCCCGACAACGCCTGGACGGCATCATCGGTAACCTGCCCCGCCATGGCGCACGAATTTATTTACCAGGCCTACAAGCTCTCGCGGGTCTACCCGCCGGACAAGACGGTTCTCGAGAACATCTCGCTGTCTTTCTACCCCGGCGTCAAAATCGGCGTGCTCGGCAGTAACGGCGCCGGCAAGTCGTCGCTCCTCAAGATCATGGCTGGCCTCGACGACGGCTTCCAGGGCGAGGCGCGCCTCACTGCTGGCCACACCGTCGGCTATTTGGCACAAGAACCTCAGCTCGACCCGAACAAGACGGTCCGCGGCAACGTGATGGACGGTGTCTCCGAAGTGCAGTCGATCATTGACGACTACAACACCGTGATGGCCAAGTGGGCCGACCCCGACGCCGACTACGACAAGATCGGCAAGCAACAGGCGATTCTCGAAGACAAGATCGCTGCCGCCGATGCATGGAGCCTCGACCGCAACGTCGAGATCGCCATGGACGCACTGCGCTGCCCGCCCGACGACGCCGATGTCACCGTGCTCTCCGGTGGTGAACGCCGCCGCGTTGCGCTGTGTCGCCTGCTACTCAGCCGCCCCGACCTCCTCCTGCTCGACGAACCAACCAACCACCTCGACGCCGAGTCGGTCGACTGGCTCGAGCGGTTCCTCGGCGAATACGCCGGCACCGTTGTCGCAATCACCCACGATCGCTACTTCCTCGACAACGTGGCGCAATGGATCCTCGAACTCGACCGCGGGCGCGGTATCCCGTTCGAAGGCAACTACTCAAGCTGGCTCGAACAAAAGCACGATCGCCTCGCTCGCGAAGAGCGCGGCAATGAGGTCCGCCAGCGCGCGCTGGCACGCGAACTCGAATGGGTTCGCCTGGGCCAGAAGGGTCGCCAGGCCAAAGGCAAGGCCCGCCTCGCCGCCTACGACAAGCTGCACGCCGAAGCAAAGGAAGCCGAGACCCAAGACTCCAAGCTGCAGATCACCATCCCAGCTGGGCGGCGCCTCGGCGACCAGGTCATCGAAGTCGAAGGCCTCAGCAAAGGATTCGGCGATCGCCTCCTCATTGAGAACCTGTCGTTCACGCTCCCGCCAGCCGGCATCGTCGGCATCATCGGCCCGAACGGCGCCGGCAAATCAACGCTGTTCAAGATGCTTGCCGGCCGTGAAGAGCCCGACTCTGGCTCAATCAAAATCGGCGACACCGTCGACCTCAGCTACGTCGACCAGGATCGCGACAGCCTTGACGCCGACGCAACCGTGTATGACGAGATCACAGGCGGCGGCGAAGTGCTCGAAGTCGGAGGCCGCGAGATTCACGGTCGCACCTACGTGTCGAGCTTCAACTTCAAGGGAACCGATCACGGCAAACGCGTCGGCGACCTCTCCGGTGGTGAACGCAACCGCGTTCACCTCGCCAAGCTGTTGAAGTCCGGCGGCAACGTGCTGCTCCTCGACGAACCGACCAACGATCTCGACGTCGACACACTGCGTGCCCTCGAGACCGGCCTCGAATCGTTCCCCGGCTGTGCCGTGGTGATCTCCCACGATCGCTGGTTCCTCGACCGCATTGCCACACACGTGTTGGCGTTCGAAGGCGACAGCCATGTCCGCTGGTTCGAAGGCAACTTCAGCGAGTACGAAGCACGACGCAAGCAAGAGCTCGGCGCCAGCGCCGATCAGCCGCACCGCATCAAGTACAAAAAACTCAGCTGACGCTTTTCGTGATATGTCTGCGCACCCCAGTGCACAGACATATCACGAAAACGTCGACTGGAACGTTGACGACACGGCCTCGGTAACAGCGGCCCACATCGCAGACTTCGGCGCGAGTGCGTCGACGTGTGTCTCGTCAGGAACGAAAACTGCGCTGGCTCCACCGATATCGACGAGGCGTTTCGAGTTCCACGGATACACCGTGGTGTCGGCCTCGCCGTGCACACACAGGACAGGCACCTTGAACGGCAACATCTCGACGGGTGACGTCAGCCTCCAGCGGTTGGCCTCAGGAGCGTTCGCCACGAGTGCGTCGACCGTTGCGGATCCGTTGGCTGAGATCTGCTCAAGGTCAGTAGGGCCTGCCATCGACACAACGAGTGCCGGAAGCCGACGGCCGCTCGTGCCGACGGCACACAGCGCGAGGTGCGCCCCAGCGGAATGCCCAACAATGACCACTCGAGCAGGGTCGATCGCATCGCCACGGCCGTGTCTGCCCTCGGTGATCAACTCGATCGCGTCGCGGACGTCATCGAATGTCTGTGGCCAACCCCCGCCGCCACCGAAGCGCCCCAGCTTGCGATACTCGACGTTGAAGGTCGCCCAGCCCCTCCGGCGTGCATCGCAGACCAGCAGTCCCATCACCCAGCGGTTGTATGGCATGGCCCAACTGCCGCCGTGCACGAAGACAACGATCGGCTGCGGCGTCGCAGGTCGACGGCAGGCCCGAAGCACGCCGAACTGATTCCGCTCACTGCCGTATTTCACCCGTTGTCCGCCGAACATTTCGTTGAGTGTGGCAGGTCAGCGCACGGTCGGGCGCTCTTCGAACGCCGAGCCGCATCCAAGCCGCATCCAAGGTGCATCCAAGGTGCATCCAAGGTGCAATGGTGTGAGGCAGCACTGATCGCTGCCAGAATGCGGCGATGCCTGAAACCGATGCCGAGCTCGCTACGCGGCTCGCCGTCCAGGCAGGCGAACTCCTCGTGCAGCTCCGTGCCGAGATGTTCGCTGCTGGTGCATCGATCTGGGATGTCCGCGACTCGGGTGACGCAGCAGCACAAGACTTCATCGCCGGCGAACTCAACACACACCGCCCTGACGATGCAGTGCTGTCGGAAGAGGGCGTTGAAGATCCACGCCGCTACAACGCCGACCGGGTCTGGATCATCGACCCACTCGATGGCACCAGGGAATTCGGCGAACAGGGCCGCAGCGACTGGGCTGTGCATATCGCACTCTGGGAAGATCAAACTTTTGGTGCCGCTGCAGTGAGCCTGCCCGCCGTCGACATGGTCTTTTCGACCGACCCAGCACCGCCGATGCCAGTCCTGGACCGCGACCGTCCACGCCTGATCACCTCACGACACCGGGCCCCGTACGCTGCGGTGCTGGTTGCCGAGGGGTTGGGCTGCGACGCTGTACGCCTCGGATCGGCCGGAGCAAAGGCGATGGCCGTGGTGATCGGCGAAGCTGACATCTACGTCCACGACGGTGGCATGTACCAGTGGGACTCCGCAGCTCCTGCCGCTGTTGCCATGGCCGCTGGCTTCCATGCCAGCCGACTCGATGGGTCGCCGCTGATCTACAACGATCGCGACGCATGGCTTCCCGACTTCTTTGTCTGCCGACCAGAACTGACCGAAGGCGTACTGAAAGCGATGTGGGGATGAGCGACACAATCCGATGCGACATCGACGGGCCTGTGGCAACGGTGTCGCTGCATCGGCCACACCGCCACAATGCGTGGACTGGTCGCATGCATGCCGATTTCCGAACGGTCATGGCCGACCTCGAACATCGTGATGGGCTTCGTGCGGTAGTGGTCACCGGCACGCCACCAGCGTTCTGCGTCGGCGGCGACTCGGACGCGTTGGCCGGCCACGTCGACAAAGGCGGCTACGACACCGGTCTCCCACCCGAACCGGCACAGCCCGGAGCCGGCGACATCTTCCAAGGGCGGCTCAACGCCGACTTCGCTTGGCAGCTGGGGTATCGCCTTCCAATCATCGCTGCGGTGAACGGCGCCTGTGCCGGGGTCGGGCTGGCCCTCGTCACCTTCTGTGACCTGCGATTTGTTTCGGCAACTGCGAAACTCACGACCGCGGCGCCGAAGCTCGGCCTTCCCGCCGAGTACGGGATGAGCTGGACGCTCCCCCGGCTCGTCGGCGTGACCCGTGCCAACGACCTCCTGCTATCGGGCCGCATTGTCACCGGAGCCGAAACCGCTGACTGGGGTCTATGGAACGGCGTCGAAGCCGACGGTGTGCAGACGTTGGCTGCCGCGCAGGCTTATGCACAGCTGCTCGCCGCATCGACCGGGCCGAACGCCGTGACAGTCACCAAGCAGCAACTTGCAGCCGACCTACTCCGGCATGACCCTGCTGCGTCTGTCCGCGATTCGATTCGGTTGCTGGATGTATCAATGGGTACTGCCGAATACGCCGAGGGCGTCGCCGCTCTACGCGAGAAACGTCCACCGAATTTCTGAATCGGTGAGCTGGATCGTCAAGCGCTAGGACGACAGCGCGTCGATGACGGCCGACGGCGCCTGAACCAGCTCGATCAGGACGCCTTCGCCTGATCGGGGTGACTCATCGTTGCCCTTCGGATGGAGGAAGCACACGTCGTACCCCGACGCTCCCTTGCGAATACCGCCGGGCGTGAAACGCATGCCCTGCTCGGTCAGCCATGCCACCGCCGCCGCGAGGTCATCGATCCAGAGGCCGACGTGATTGAGCGCAGGGCTGTGGACCTTCGGCGACTTGTCCGGGTCGATCGGTTGCATCAGGTCGATCTCGACTGCGTGCGACCCTGAGCCGAGCCGCAGAATATTTTCATCGACGTTCTCGGATTCGGCCACGTAGTCGCCCACCTTCTCGACACCGAGTAAACCAGTCCAGAGCCCGGTGAGTGCCCCCTTGTCGAGCCCGCCGATGGCGATCTGCTGAATACCGAGCACGTTGAACGGTCGTTCTGTCATTGCTTGATGTTGTCACCCGCAAGGAGCCCGCGAGCAATTCGCCGGTGTTGCTACCGACTCAGCGAGTACCGCTGGCCTCCAATGGACGCAGCACCTCACGCTTGCGGAACAGCCGCTTCGCAAAGACGGACACGACACACACGGAGCGACAGCGAAGACGATTGCGCTCATTCAGAGTCATTAACCGCTGTGACATTTTTCTTGACTCTGATTTCTGTCAGTCTCAGCGATGGCGAACGACCAAGATTCCGGCATCCTTAGAGGATGTCGTCATCGTCGACCACTCCGAGCGCCCGGTCCGACACGGACTGGGCAGCGTTCAGCCAGGATGGCCCCTGGAACGTCCGCCGCGAAGAAGTTCGATGGGTGGAACTGGCAGCGACGTTGCGGTCCCAAGCCCAGGCCGAGGTCCCCTCGCTCACCAAGCCGTCAAAGCTCCCTCCAGGATCTCGCGTTGTGAGCGTCTCGACCCGACTCGCCAGGGCGATTGGGCCGTGGCTGATCTCGCAGAAGCGCGGGAAGTTCGATACGACTGAGGCCAGTCGTGCAGTGATTGCTCGTCGGCTGCGCGAGGCTGCCGAGATCCTCGGGCCGACCTACATCAAGCTCGGCCAGATCATCTCATCGGGCGACGGCCTGTTCCCGGCCGAGCTGGTCGAAGAGTTCAAGAAGTGCCGCGACCAGGTTCCAGCTGAATCTTTCGATGTGGTCCGCCGCACGGTCGAAGAAGATCTTGGTGCCCGGCTTGAAGACATCTTCGAATCATTCGAGGAAACCGCGCTGGCCGCAGCGTCCATAGCTCAGGTTCATGTCGCCCGCCTCAAAACGGGTGAGGAAGTCGTTGTCAAGGTCCAGCGGCCGACCGTTTCGGCCTACGTCCGCAAGGACCTCCGCGTCATGGCGTGGCTCGCCCCGCACCTGGTCGGCCGTATTCCGGTCGCGGCGCTCGCTAACCCGCCGTCGCTCGTCGAACTGTTCGCCGAAACGATTGTCGAAGAGCTCGACTTTCGCATGGAAGCGGCGAACATGCTCGATGTCGCAGCGATGCTGCACGATCTCGGCCAAGAGCGCTACGTCGTCCCGCGCCCGCACCCTTCGCTCGTGACTCGACGGGTACTCGTGATGGAGCGGTTCCATGGCTTCAACTTCGACGACGTGGTCGGCATGCAAGATGCTGGTATTGACACGGTCGACGTTGTCCGGACGGCAATGGTCGCGTTCATGGAGGGCGCTGTCGTCGAAGGCATCTTTCACGGCGACCTCCACGGCGGCAACTTGCTTGTCCTCCCAGACGGCCGAACCGCCCTCCTTGACTACGGCATCGTCGGCCGGCTCAGCGGTGGGCGCCGCAATGCATTCCTGCGTTTCATGCTGAGCGCAACGACCAATGACGTGAAGGGCCAGATGGCCGCACTCCGCGACCTTGGGGCGCTCCCCATAGACACCGACCTCGACGCCGTCATCAGCGACCTCCGGCTCGACGAGGCGACGATCGACCCCACGACCTTGAGTGGCGAGGAGATGGTCCATGAGGTGCAGCGAATCGTAAAGGCTCTGCTGGGTTACGGCGCCAAGCTCCCCAAGGAACTCATGCTCTATGTCAAGAACCTCGTGTTCCTCGACGGTGCAATCGCGCGCCTTGCGCCGGAACTCGACCTGATTGGTGAAGTCGCGAACATCTCGATGCTGTTCGCTTCGAAGCACGGTGAGCGCCTTGGCCGCGAACTCGGAATTGACCCGACCGCCGTCGAGTTCGACATGGACGGTGTGAAGAAGAGCATGGGGCTCGATTCGAGCGTCAACTCACTCACCTACAAGGAACTGCAAGAACGTCGAGCGCTCATTCAAAAGCGCATGCAGGACCACGTCGAATCCGTTCGCTAATTCGGTTCGCTCATTCGGTTCGCTCATTCGGTTCGCTAAGACGGCTGCGGCGGTGTCTGGCGCGGCCGAGGTCACACATGGCCGATAGCGTTGCATTCCGTGCGTCTGCTCATTGCTCGGTGTTCCGTCGACTATGCCGGCAAGCTTGCTGCCCATCTCCCTGAGGCCAATCGGCTGATCATGGTGAAGGCAGACGGCTGTGTGGCCATTCATGCCGACGGCGGCGCGTACAAGCCGCTCAACTGGATGAACGCCCCGAACACGATCGTCGAAGAGAAGGATGACGCTGCCGACGGCGGCGGCCATCGCTGGATTGTGACCAGCCCGAAGAAGGAAACTCTGACCATCACGCTCCATGAAGTGATGAGTGACGTCGAGGCCGAACTCGGCACCGACCCTGGCCTGCAAAAGGACGGCGTCGAGGCCCATCTCCAAGAATTGCTCGCGATTTCGCCCGACGCCATTGAGGTCGGCCTCAAGCTGGTGCGCCGCGAGTATCCGACGGCGATTGGGCCGATCGACCTCGTCTGCCGCGACGAGTCCGACCAGGTCGTTGCCATCGAGGTCAAGCGCCGCGGGGAAATTGACGGCGTAGAGCAGCTCACGCGCTACATCGAACGCCTCAAGCTCGACTCCTCGCTCGGATCAATCCGTGGCGTGTTCGTTGCCCAGGTCATCAAGCCGCAGGCGAAGGTTCTTGCCGAGTCACGCGGGTTCACGTGGGTCGAAGTCGACTACGACGAACTCCGCGGCATGAAGCCCGACGACCTTCGCCTCTTCTAGCCCCTCCCCGGCTTCACTTTCAGCCAGACGTTCCAATGTCGCCACATCGGCGAGCGCAATCGAAGCGGTGACCGGCCAAACGAGCACAGGGGTATCTACGGATTCAGCAACCGCTGCAACCGCTGCAACCGTGAAGAGATACGCATCCGGCAGATAGACCGCAAGTGGGCCGAGATTTTCGGCGCCGTCAGGTAGTGCTGCGCTTTCGTCTGCCGGCAATCCGCCCGCAGAATTCAGCACTGCTGGGCACATTGCGAAGAACGACCTGCTCCCAACGATTTCCTGGCACCACAAGGCCTCCGGCAAAGGTACCTCACCCTGTGCGCTCAGCGACTGCGCGTGCGATACGTTCTGCGACATGAGTCAGGAAGTACGCGGAATCATTGCCAAGGCCAAGGGCGAGCCAGTCTCGATGGAGACCATCGTTATCCCCGACCCCGGCCCGGGTGAAGCCGTCGTTGCCATTCAGGCGTGCGGCGTCTGCCACACCGACCTGCACTATCGCGAAGGTGGCATCAACGACGAGTTCCCGTTCCTCCTTGGCCACGAGGCCGCAGGGCTCGTCGAATCGGTCGGAGAGGGCGTCACGAACGTCGTCCCCGGCGACTACGTGATCCTCAACTGGCGCGCCGTGTGCGGCAACTGTCGAGCGTGCAAACGCAGCGAAGCGCAGTACTGCTTCGACACCCACAATGCCAAACAAAAGATGACACTCACCGATGGCACCGAACTCTCGCCGGCGCTCGGCATCGGCGCATTCTGCGAGAAGACCCTCATCCACTCGCTGCAGTGCACCAAGGTCAACCCCGCTGCTCCCCCCGAAGCTGCCGGCCTGCTCGGCTGCGGCGTCATGGCGGGCCTCGGCGCAGCCATCAACACCGGCCAGGTCACCCGTGGCCAGAGCGTTGCGGTGTTCGGTTGTGGCGGTGTCGGCGACGCGGCAATCGCCGGCGCGCAGCTCGCTGGCGCGTCGAAGATCATCGCTGTCGACATCGACGACACCAAGCTCGACTGGGCGAAGAGCTTCGGTGCCACCCACGTGTGCAACTCGAAGAACACAGACCCCGTCGAGTACATCCGATCGGTCACCGGCGGCAACGGTGCCGACGTGTGCATCGAAGCAATCGGTCACCCGGTGGTCTACAAACAGTGCTTCGAAGCACGCGATTTGGCAGGCACGGTCGTCCTCGTTGGCGTGCCGAACCCGGAGATGACCATCGAACTCCCCTTTATCGAGATCTTCGGCCGCGGCGGCTCGCTCAAGTCCTCGTGGTACGGCGACTGCCTCCCCGAGCGCGACTTCCCGATGCTCATCGACCTGTACCTGCAGGGCCGACTCGACCTCGATGGCTTCGTATCAGAAAAGATTGGCCTCGGCGACGTCGAAGAGGCTTTCCACAAAATGGAACGCGGCGAGGTGCTGCGCTCGGTTGTCATGATTGAGAACCAATGAGCATCGAGCTGGTGACAACCGAGGGCGTCTTCGCGCTTGGCGGCGGCGAATGGGAAGTCGAAAACAACATCTGGCTCGTCGGCGACGACAAGGAAGTGTTGATCTTCGACGCCGCACACGACCATCAACCGATCATCGATGCAGTGAATGGTCGCAACGTCAAGGGCATTGTGTTGACGCACGGCCACAACGACCACATCAACGCCGCGGTCGCACTGCGTGACGCTGTCGATGCGCCGATCATGCTCCATGAGTTCGACCGCTTCCTGTGGGACGTCGTCTACCCCGAACACGACTTCGATGCACCCATCGAACCTGGGCGCACGCTGCGCGTCGCTGGTCACGAACTCGCCACCCTGCACACGCCTGGCCACTCGCCCGGCTGCTGCTGCTTCCACGACGTGGCCACCGGCGCCGTTGTCAGCGGTGACACGCTGTTCTGTGGAGGGCCCGGCGCCACCGGCCGGGTGTATTCCGACGAGCCGACGATATTGGCGTCGATTCGAGACGTG
>Ga0115003_10000929_pt1 | contig 26257 bp, 28 predicted proteins | sample ArcticOcean_MG_C_7_FD_88736 | JGI IMG/M metagenome (GOLD analysis project Ga0115003, IMG submission 88736) | Marine microbial communities from western Arctic Ocean - ArcticOcean_MG_CB11_88 | ecosystem: Environmental > Aquatic > Marine > Oceanic | place: Arctic Ocean: Canada Basin | collected... | reverse complement strand
CCTCAACCTCAACCTCCTCCGGCCCGCCGTCCTTCAGAATCCCGAGCTTGCGTAACCGCGCCTTGCCGGCTTCCAAGTCAGGCCGCATGCCTTTCACGTTTTTTTTCAACGCCGCGGTTTCGTCTTGGTCTAAATCCTGATCGTTGTCGTACTCGTCAGAGTCGAACCCCGAATCCGACCCTGATGCGTCGTCCCCGGAACCGTCTTCTTCACTGGAATCCAAATCGAAACGGCCATCCTCCAAGTCGTCGCCGCTTTTCCGCTTCCCCGACTTCGCGTCGCGCAGGTCATCGTCGGACGCGTCCGAATCATCGTCACCCCCATCAGCACCCCTCGCTTCCCGTTTCGCGAGTTTAGCATCTGCCTGCTTCGCCTTCGCCCTGCGCGCGGCGAATCCGCCCGGTTTGCCGTGTGTGTCGTCGCCGCCGTCGTCGTCGTCGTCGTCCCCGCGCGCGCGTTTCAAACGGTTGCGCTCCGCCGATTCAAGCTCCGCCGCCTCGGCGGCTTCGATCTCCTCGGCGGTTTTGGTCCGGTCCACGGCTTGGCCTGTGATTGTGAACGAAAAGTGTCAGTCTTGTATTGGGCGATGTATGGACAAACAGTGCACTCTGGACAATCGGCAAACTGTGTTGTTGGGATTTGGGAAAGGCCCAACACGTACCTCTTGCTTCCAGCCCTAGCTCACGAGTCAGCTTGTCGTAATCGTCCTTCACCACGTCACCGGCGTGATTAGTAGCGGTCCTGGCAAGAGTCACCGCTGAGAGATAAAAAAGAAAGTGTCAGTCTCTCGTAATGTGTACGAGTAAACAGTCAGGGTAATCGGGCCGATCAGTCGGCGGAACGTGGTAAACGGGAAAGTTCCGTACCCTCCAGCTCTTGAAACCCAAACTTTGTTCCGTTTTTACCGAGCTTGTCGTCCCTGCTTTGTTTCCGCGACGATCCTTTTTCCCACCCGTCCGGTTTCAAATGCCCTACTCCCTTCGCGAGCACTTTCGATAACACCCCGGAGTCCGAAATCAACCGGAACTCGTCATCCAGCTTGTCAAGCGCGGTTTCATCCGCCTCGCGTTGTCGCGCCCTTTTGTTGCGAAAGAAAAGTGTCAGTCTTGTAATAGCAAACAGTGTGCCGCCTGATTTGGGAAATACAACACGAACCTCGTCGCCTTGCCGTGCTTCGACTTGGCGATGAGCTCCTCCATGACTTCCTTTTTGGTTTTCCGTCGCTCGGGTAGGTCGGATTCGTGGTCGGACCGTTTCAGTGAGAAACCGCCACTGTGCTCGTCGTCGTCGTCGTCACCACCACCACCGCCGCCGAAGTGCATCGCCGCCGTGGCGTCGCGTCCTATTCCGCCGCCGTCGCGGTCGTCGTCGGAATCCGATTCGTCGCCCCGGCGCCGCGTAGCGCCTCGCGCTAAGTAGTGCGCTGACCTCCGCTCTTCTTTTTTGGGGTCGATGGGTGCGCCTCCGTGGGTTAGTGATGAGGAGGCTTTTTTGGCATCGTCCACGTCGTGAAAAGACCCACCCCCGTTGCCGTCGTCGTCGTCATCATTAAGGGCGAACGACTTCCCAGGCCGGAGTTGGCGCAACCGCGCGCGTGCGAGCCGGCCGATCGACCGCTCTTCCGGGGTCATGTCCACGTCCCCTTCCCCGAACCTGCGGTCGGAAAAAACGTTCGCGCTTCCCAAGCCCTGGTGTTCCTTTAAAAGCGTGTTCCGCCGTTTCGTCACACCCGCGGTGCGTGCCTTCAACGCATCGCCCCGGACGCCTCTCGTTTTCTTGCCAAGCACGTCAAACTTCAACCTGCCGCTCCTGGCTTCGAACACGCTGGGTTTCTCAACAGGCGCTTCTCGTTGCGCGTTGCTGAACCGGTGCTTGCTTTTCTTTCCCGTGGATGGGGGGTGCTTCTTCTTTTTCGCCATGGACGCAAAGCAGGGGGGGGACCCGCGTCTTCCGATGTGACCGATGGGCATGGCATCTGAGAAAAAAACAAATAAAGGCCGCCGAGCCGCCGCCGCCGACCGATTGCCTGAAATAAGCTCTCGACTGGCAACTGGATCGAGAAAAAAACAAATACTGTCGACCAAACCTGCAGTCCCCAGAACTCTTCCCTCCACCCACCACACCTCTCCGCGGCACCGCGGGTCCCGTTCCCTTTGGGAGCCATGTCCCTGTGCACTTCCCTCTTCTCGAGCGGCGCGAGGGCGGGAAGACGCGTGCTCGTGTGTTCCGTGAATCGCACCAATCGTAGCGCTCGCGTCGTGTCTGGGAGGCTGGGACGACATCCAGTGGGCCAAAATCAAGTCGGCAACCACCGCGGTTCCGGCGGTTCGCCCGGACGCATCACCTCGATCAGGCCCGGCCCGGGGTTGGGTACCCGGGCCGTGCAGACGGGAGACGGGGAAGGGTACGTGTTTTTGTCCGGTGTTACGTGGTGACCGTCCTGGACGACGCGTTCCATTCGCGCGGGGCACGAGAAAGTCGGTGTTTCTGGGACGCACACCTCGAAGACAACGATCGATTGGAGATAAGGCGTCCCCGACGGCGTTCATCGTCGCATTCACCCGCTGACCTCAAACAATCTCCGCCAAAAACTCCAGGCGACCCCGCGAAAGCCCCCCACGCGCATCACAGGCCGTGCCTATTACCCTAGGAACCACCCAAGCGGGACGAAGGTTCACCACGGTGACCCAAAGTTCCTCTGAAGCAACCGCGTCTGAAACCGAAACCGACGAAGCGGCGCTCGCGCGACGCCATCCTCTTTTCCTTCACAACTCGCGCTCCCGAAAAAAAGAGCGCTTCGTCCCGAACGACGACACCGACACAAGAAAAGTCTCCATGTACGTCTGCGGGGTTACCGTGTATGACTACTCGCACATAGGCCACGCCAGAGTTTACGTCGCCTTCGACGTGTTGTTCCGACAACTTATTAAACTGGGTACGTATTTCCCACTCACCTCGTTCCGCCTCCCTGATCGGCCCGATCACCGATTACCTAGACTGTTTACGTAATACACACTACGAGAGACTGACACTTTTTTTGTATCAATCAGGGTACGACGTGACGTACGCGCGGAACTTCACGGACGTGGATGACAAAATCATCAAGCGCGCGACGGAAAACGGCGAGACGTGCGACGCCTTGGTGACGAGGTACGCGTTGGGGCTTTCCCAACTTCCCTGTTTGCACATACTCGTACCAGAAGGGAGCATTACCTCCGCCCTGACTGTTCAGACCGATTACGGTGACTGTTGACCAGGCCATCGTCCAATACACGCGATACACGCGACGTTAACCGTTTTGTTTTACAATTCTCAGGTTCATCGCGGCTTTCAGTGAGGACATGGCGTCGCTGGGATGTTTGCCACCCAGCATGGAACCCAAAGCCACGGAACACATCGGCGATATCGTCGGGATGACGGAAAGGCTGATAGAAAAAGGGCACGCGTACGAGACGGGGGACGGCGACGTTTACTTCGCCGTGGAATCGCTCGCCTCGTACGGAGCGTTGAGCGGCAGAAAGCTCGAGGACGGGCGAGCCGGAGGCAGCGACCGAGTCGCCGCAGTTGACGCACGCAAGAAACACCCCGGGGACTTCGCGCTTTGGAAAGCCGCGAAACAGGGGGAGCCGACCTGGCAAAGCCCGTGGGGTCCCGGGCGCCCGGGGTGGCACATCGAGTGCAGCGCGATGATTGAAAAGTGTTTCGGAACCTCGATCGACATTCACGGCGGCGGCGCGGATCTTACGTTTCCGCACCACGAAAATGAACTCGCGCAGAGCACCGCGGCGTGCGGGTGCGGGATTTCGCACGACGACGACGATACAGATGCTTCGCAATCGGACGTTACAAAAAAAACCCAAGACAATTTCGTCAAGTACTGGGTCCACAACGGGTTTGTGAAGGTTGACAACGAAAAAATGTCAAAGAGTTTGGGCAATTTCTTCACCATCCGCGAAGTCACATCAATGTACCACCCCCTCGCGTTGCGCTGGATGCTGTTGCAGACGCACTACCGGGCGCCTATTAACTACACGCAACGCGCGCTGGAGGAAGCGAGCGACCGGCTGTTTTACCTGTACCAGACTTTGCGCGACGCGGCGGTTGCGCTTGGAGACGAGGCGGCGAAAACCGAAACCGAAAGTAACGGAAAACCCAAGCCCCCGACGGGCGTCGCGGCGGAAGGCGTCGCGCTCGCAGCTGCCACTACCGCGGCGGTTTCAGACGCGTTGGCGGATGATTTGAACACGCCGTTGGCCACCGCGGCGCTGTCGCAACCGTTGAAGGTGCTGAACGATTTGGTGTCCACGAAAGGTGGAAAGAAAGCGGCTGGACGGTACGTCGCGCTGCGCGATTTAATTGCAGTCGTGAACGATACTTTGGCGCGACTCGGGTTACCCGCGGGTGGTGCGCACGGGTCGGTTGGTGAAGATCAAGTGGACGAAATTTTAGACTCATTACGCGCGCTAGCCCTGAAAAGAGCAGGCCTGACCTTGACTGACATAGACGAAGCGACTGCGAAACGAACCGCCGCGAGGGCCGCGAAAGATTTCGCGACCTCGGATTTGATCCGAGACGACCTGTTCAAGAAAGGCATAGCGCTCTCGGACGGCGGCGCGGACGGCGCGTCGTGGAGGCCGTGTCCCGTGGATTTCGATCGTGGGGGAGAGGAATAAAAGGGGTTTCGTCATATTTTAAAGGTGTATTTACCTTTATTTTACCTTTTACTTACCTTGAAGGTATTACAAGTACTGTTCAAAGCTTATGGAACGCGGACGCGTAGAAACGAAGACTCACTTCTCCTTCGCGCTCGCCGCCTTCTTCTTTTCGTAGTGGTTCTTCTGGTAGCAAGACTTGCAACTTTTAGTTCCGGGCTTATCTTTGCAGTTGGTCCACTTACTGGTCGTATCCGTCCCGCACTTCACGCACGTCGTCCCCGCGGCCGCGGCGACGTTCAGCAGGTTCTTCTGGTAGCAAGTCAAGCAAATTTTAGTTCCGGGCTTACCTTTCCAGTCGTACCACTGACCGACGGTCGTATCCGTCCCGCACTCCACGCACGTCGTCCCCGCGGCCGCAGCCATGTCCCGCGCCTGCGAAGAATATGGAACTCGAACGACGTGAGTCGAGACGAAACAGCTTGTGACTGAAGTTATCATGCCTATGGGATCGCTTGAGCAGAGAGAGAGAAAGACAGAAGAATCATGAAATGCACACCTCTTTATCGCTACACGGCTTGCAGTACCACGCGTCCTTCTTGAGCTTCGACCTTCGCATTACGCTTGTATTTGCCCCATCCTTACCGCAACCGGAGCACTTGCCTTTGCTGGCAGCGAGCTGCGAAAAAGAGCACCGCGGGTATTGGGGTCAGGATGTGACACAAATATGTTGAAATAATGACGCTTAGGGATCGACGCGCGTGACATACCTGTCGTTTGTAGCAAACGGCGCAGACCGGTTTGTCCTTATCGTCCCTGTTGGCGTACCACTTACTCGTCTCCGTGGTTTCGCACTCGGAGCAGACCAGCGCGATGCCCTGCGGAGGAATGAAAGTTCGAGGGTGAGTTTTACACGCCGTTGACGGGCAACGAGAACGGTGCAGGCGAATGGGTCTTGGACATCTCACATCAATGCGGAGTACGCACCTTTTTTATCCATCGTTCGGCATAGTAGACCTTCGGAGACTCACTGTGCCAGATTGTGCGTCGAAGAGCGAAAAGAGTTTTGTCAGCACACGCCGTTTTGGCAGGAGAAATCGTAAACAAGCGAGGACAAGGCAAGCACGCACCTGCGGGGAACATATGCTTTGCGAATAGCTTCGCCTTCCAAAGGTATAGACTCGTTGCTCGGTGCCATCGCCCACCGCCTGGGCGTTCGCGTGTCGCGAAGAGCACGCCCGTGCCTTCGTGTCTGGTCCATCCAGATGGACTGCTCGGTGTGCCGAAGCGCGTGCGGTTTGACACGACGTGAAACAAATCCGGCGAGCGCGGCGGGTTGGCGTGCGTTGTCGAGGGAAACGCGCGTGGTTTCGAACGGCCGCCGGGTACAGGCGACACGCGTGGGCATCCGCGCCACCGCGTGCATACCCGCCACGCTGAAGCACGCCATCGTGCTCCTGTAAGAGGCGCAGGCGAGATGTGATTTACAAAAAACGTCCGGGAAGGAGACAAGGACAAGATCAGGCAGCAGGAAGTTGCCAAAAGAAATGGACGCGTTGTTCCCTTATTAACGGGAGTAATAACTTAAAAGGATACAAATAAAGGTAGTGATGATTTGTAAATCACTTAACCGTAAAGACCCTCCTCCCGTTAACTCAAATCCGTGATCGGCGGTCGCAGCACCAGTTCGCCCGCCGCCCGCGCCGCGCGCCGAACCGCCATCGGGAGTTCCCGCGTTTTCGGCACCTGATTCAACAACTCCGCGGTTCGCCGGAACACTGCGATTGTTTCCAAAAGAAAGTGTCAGTCTTTCGTAACGTTACGTGAGTAATTACGGGCGGACAATCGGCAAAACAGGGAGGCGGGATTTAGGTTCCAAGCCCCAAGGCCGTACCTCGCGCGATGTCGCCTTCGTCCAGGTTCGTGTCCCGTCTGACTTGGTCCCAGGACGACCCGCTTGCCCAGGCTTCAACGAGCGCCGCGACTGGCCGGGACAAATTCACTGCCGCATCCATGCCGTTTTCGAACTGAAGCGACGCGATTTCCGACCCCAGGGGCATTATTTCCTCGAGCGTCTGGTCCAGCCCCGCGCTCGGGCCGTACACGCACGACGTCGGGCGGTTGCTGTCGCAGCAAAGCGCGCCCGCGAGCCCCGCTATTTGCGTCGCGGTCAAGGACGCGACGCGCTCGGAACGCAGCGCGACGCCGAGCCACAGTTCGTTTTCGCCTCGCAGCTTGGAACAGGTGTTGCCCAAATCGGTCAGCGCCAACACGGTTCCCGAACGGCTTGTCTCGGCGTCGTGCCACCGCAGCTGCGTGCGCCGGCGCCGCGCATCCGCGGCGACGAAAGCTTCGTCGATGGACACGGTCTCGGTTGATCCGGTTTCGGGGGCGTCGGATGCGTCGACATCACCCGGTGATGTGAACCGCGATTTAGCGCTCCCGAAGGTTTCGCCACCGACATCGTCCGGCTCCCACTCCAGAAAAGCGGACAACGACTCGTCGCCGTCGTCGTTTCCGAACAGGTCATCATCCCAAGCAGCCGGGTCACTAGAATTTGAGACCTTTTTACCATAGTTTCGTGTACCCCGACGCTTAGCAACCTCCTCCGCTTTTCGCGTCGCGTCACTCAACGCTTCGCCGTAACAAAAAGCACTCGCCTCGTGGTCGATCAAATCGTCGAGCGCGCCTTGTTCGACGAGAATATCCACCACCCGGGTGAACTCGCTCCAACCCGCGGCGGTGTACTCCTGCACTCTGATTTCCGCCTTTGCGATCCTCTCCTCCAACTTTTGCAACTTCTCCTCTCTCCGCCGGTTCATCTGAGATAAATAAAAGAAAGTGTCAGTATTGTATGGGCAAACAGTATTGATTTTTCGGAAATACAACACGTACCTTCACCGCGCGGCGCAAATCGCTGAATTGTTTCATCTCCGCGATTTCGGCGCGTGTTTTTTCAACCAGAAGGCGCTGCGTGGTTAAGAACGCATCCATGTCATCCGCGCCTGAAAAAAATAAATCTTTTTGAGATTCGTCCGGATTCGAACCTTCCGCGAGTCTCTCCGCGGTTTCGAACTGCTCAAAAATAACGCCCGAAAGCTCACCGGATACCTCGGCGCCATTCGCCTGCCACGCCCCGTCTCCCGTGCGGCGCCACCGCGCGCTCGTTTGATTCACATTTTTGGCACTGCCGACCATAGAGGGCGCGGCGTCCATGAAGTCGGACTTACCACCCGCCGAATCCGCACGTTGATCCGCGGCTTGTAAACCGCTGAGCTCCAAATGTCTCACCGCCACGACCTTGTCCGCGGTGAACCGAAACCAAGTACCTTGTTTATCAACCGCGAGGAACTCGCCGAACGGGTATTTGTTACCGCCGGTGTCCAGCACGGGCGCGAAGGTTTCCACCACGGCGACGGTGACGGTTTCGCGCTTCTCTCGTGTGTTCGCGTCTCTCACCAAAGGTTCATCAAAATCCGGGCTCTCGCCGTCTTCCGTATCATCGCCGTGCTCGTCCGGAAACAAGTCGCCCATCCGCTCGTTGATCGGCGTGGAGGAAGTTGAATCGTCCGAAAACGGATCGATCCAGGACCCGTCGGGCGCCAGCCCGATCGATCGAGTCGGTTGTTCTTTCGCGACACTCGACAACTCATCCAGTACGAATTTCTCCCCTGAATCCATCAGGATCTCCACAAACACCACGTCCTCGCCCAAAAGGACCCACTCCGCGATCGCGGTCCGGACGGCGTCACTTTTCTGTTCAAGGGTTTGCCGCGCCACGGTTTTCAAAAGCCGCCGCTCTTCCTTTCTGAGATAAATAAAGAAAGTGTCAGTCTTGCATGGGCAAACAATGTGCCTGGATTTGGGAAATTCGATACGTACAACCGTCCGTCCAGCTTCACGAACCGCGCCCACTCCTCGGGTTCCACTTCGGCGGCGCCGTTTCTGAGATGAATAAAAGAAAGTGTCAGTCTTGTATGGGCAAACAGGGAGGCGGGATTTGGGAAATACGACACGTACCTGAGCTGTTCCGTGAGCGCGTTTTTCTGCTCAAGCAACCGCCGCAACTCCCGCGTTTGGTCCCCTTTAGCTTGGCCGCCCAAGTAGTTCCCGAAACTCCGCTCAATCGTGGCCCGGATGGTACCCAAACTCTGCGATTGTGAACGAAAAGTGTCAGTCGCGAGCCTACGGGTGTACTTCGCAACCCGTATCAGCAAACAGTCGGGCGTAACCGAGCCGAACAGTGCACCCGCGCTGTGTGTAGTTGTCACAGCAGCCAGTAAAGGTTACGGCCGTTTTGCACTCAAAGAGGCGCAGTAAACAGTCTCTGGATTTGGGAAACCCCCATAACGTACCTGCCCGCTCTTCACCAAATTAAGCACCATCCCGTACGAAACCGAAAACGTGGATTTCAAATTCTCGGGCGGTTTCGTGACCAACGTAAACGCCTGCGCAATTAGTCAACGAAAAGTGTCAGTCCCGAGGGTGTCTTACTGTACGGGGAATTGGGGTCCGAGTAATCGGGCCGAACACAGTGCGTTTGTGATGTGTTTGTACGAGCCGCGAGTACGCCGGTAAACGGTACGGCCGTAGTGTTCCCGTACTTCCGTTGAATGAAACGGGTGGACGTCAAACAGTAGTCACACTGTTTACACTGTGGACGTCACGAACGGGACATCAAACCGTGTGTGTCGGATTTGGGAAAGCCGAAAAACACGTACCTCCTCCGGGCCTTCGAAGTTACTCTGCATGCACACGACGTGCCCGACGGTGTCGAACCCCCTTCGGCCCGCCCGCCCCGCCATCTGCATGAACTCGTTCGAAGTCAACGCCCTCGGTCCGGAGTCGCCTCGTTTGGATAACGTGGACAACACGCTGCTTCTCGCGGGCATGTTCACGCCCGCCGCGAGCGTCTCCGTGGCGAAAACCACTTTCAGCAAGTTGCGCTGAAACAAATTCTCAACGAGACCTTTCCACCCCGGTAACAAACCGGCGTGGTGGGACGCGATGCCTAGCAACAGGGGCGGGATGGCGTCCCTTCGCACGGCGTCGGGGTTTTCCTTTTCGAATTTCGCGAGCGTTTGCTCGATTTGCGACCGTTCGTTTCCCGTGACCAACGAAGCGCCGCATTCAAACAGGTACTGCGCGGCTTGGTCGCAGCCTTTTCGGGAGAAAATGAACCACACCGCGGGGAGCAAATCCGCGGCGACTAACTGCCCGACCGTGGTTTCCACGTGCGGCACCAGCCTTCGCCTGGCGTTGCGGTCGTTCGCGGGCGACGGCGGAGGTCCGTAACCGTCGCCGCCTGAATACCCCCGGCCACCGCCGCGGTATTGTTGACCGCCGCCACCTTCCCTTTCCCGGTACCGGTCGCTTCCGTCCCGTCTTCCTTCCCCTCCCCGTTCCCGTTCCCGCCCGTTGTTACCCCCGCCGCGATACTCGCGATACTCGTCGGAGCCATCGCCGTCGCCGGCTAAACTGTCGTACCGGTCGTACCGGTCCCCTCCGTTCCGGTGTTCCCACTCCCGCGCGCCTTGTTTCGTGAACGGACACAAATCGTCGTGTATCCGGTCGCCTCGTCTGTCCATCAGCGGGCCGAGACCGGGCCACATCCGCCCGGGGCGCATGGAGAAGTGCCACCGCAGCTGGCACGATACAAAAGAAAGTGGTTAACGTCTCTCGTAACGTGTAATACGTAAACAGTCAGAGGTAATAGTCCCTTCTGGTACGAGTATGGGCAATCGCGAAGGCAGAACGTGGTGATTGGGAAAGGCCCTTACCGGCACGGGGCGGAAATCGGAAACCACGACGTGGCACCGTTTGTTCACCCCCGCGTTTGCGTCGCAGTGCACCTGAAATAAATAAAGAAAGTGTCAGTCGGGGTATGAGCAGTCAGGGAGGCGGAATGGGTTACATGGGAAAGGCCCTTACCTGTTCGATCCACCCCGCCAGGTCGTCCGGGTTCCCCACCGTGGCGCTTAGGCACAACAACTGGATCCGAGACGGACAGTAAATGATCGTCTCTTCCCACACCGTGCCTCGGTACGGGTCACTGAGGTAGTGCACCTCGTCCAGAATAACCACCCCCACGTCGTCCAGGCGGTAGTCGTCCGTTTCCATCGCGGGAGTATCGGAAGTTCTTGACTGACTACTCCCCGCAGCAGTGTCGGAACCTCTCCCCGCAACCGCACTGGACGGGTACAGCATGTTCCGTAAAATCTCCGTGGTCATGATCACGATGTCGGCGTCCGTGCTGTTGATATCGACGTCCCCGGTTTTCAACCCCACCCTGAGACGATACAAGCCAAAAGTGTCAGTCTCGTATGGGCAATCGCAGAGGCGGTGTGTGGTGGGTGGGAAAGCACTTACCTTCGTATTCCGAACTTCTCCTGGAACTCCCTCAGTTTTTGATTCGACAACGCTTTCAACGGGGTGGTGTATATCGCCTTCTGCCCTCTCGAAAGCGCGGCGATGATCGCGGTTTCGCCGACCAAGGTTTTGCCGGAACCGGTAGGCGCGCTTACCACCACGGAGTCGCCATCTAACAAATGTTTCGTGGCTTGTTTCTGGAACCCGTCCAGTTCAAAGTCGTACACGTCCTGAATATCGCGTACGGTCGGCGTGGCGCCCGTAAAATTTTGGGACGGATCGGGGACGTGCCGCTTGAGCAACAACTCCAGAGACCCGAGGGAGGTCATTTCTTCGTGCGATCCACGTTCGGAAGTTTCGGTTTCTATCGTCGTCCGTTCCCACTCGTCGTCCGCGACCTCGAAATCTTCGAAATCGGATTCGGCAATGGATGATGATTTGTCAACGTCGCCATCCCCATCCTCGTCCACGACATCCCCAACCTCCCCAAAAGTCGGCCCCAATCCCCACTCCGCACCGGAATCCAGTAAATAAACTGTAACCAAACCGTCCATCCCGTGGTACCGCGCCGCGATGTCCAGCGGGGTTTTTCCCGAGGCGTGCACCGGGGATAGCGACGCGCCGGCGTCGAGTAACGCTTGGACACATCTAACGCATCCAAACTCGGCTGCGCCGTGTGCCGCGGTCCACCCCGAGTAACTCGGCATTCCCGGGTCAGCCCCGGCGGCGAGTAGCGTAGTAACTTCCCTTACCTTCCCCTGTTCCGCGGAGACTATCAGCGCGGTCTCGCCGGAACGCTTGTCCCTCGCGTTGATAGATTGGCCATCCGGAAGTAACTCGTCAAGCGCATCTCGCGCCGCCTGACGCGCTTGTTTCGAAGACGTCGCGTTGACGATGGCGTCGGGGTCGTTGTTCGCTTTGGGAGACGTAACATCATCTCCACGCGTCTCTTGTGTGTTGTTACCAAACCCACGGCCCGCCGCGCGTGTGACTGATTGCGCGTACCGCGCTTTACCGACGACGCCGACGATGCCACCACGACGACGAGAAAAGTGCGCGTCGATGGACACGGCACTTTTCACGCGGCCGTGACTCCCCGCCGCCCCGTCCCCACTCCGCGCTGTAACACCCACTCCCACCGCCGAACACGCAACCCCCACCCTCGCCGCGGACGCCATCGGCGGTTCCACCAGGGACCGAGCAAAAGAGCCGTGCGCGGGGCGATGTGCGAAGGGAGAACGGTGGGCCACGTACGCACTCTCGAGATGAGTGTCTTTTCATTCAACCACTTTGCGGTTTGGCCGCGCAGGCCGAGCAGCTTTTTAGGCGGCGCCTGCGCCACGTTTGCCAAAAAGAAAAGGGGGAGTCTTTAGTTTGCGATCTGGTTTTGGCCAAGCAGTTTTGGCAAACCCAAATCGCCATGCGCAAACAGTCACGCCAGTTTTCCGTCGCGAACGCTTTCCCGAATTGCAGTGGCGACGTGGCCAACACACCCCCGCCTCGTGATCCGCTTTTCAAAACCTGGTTCGTCCAAAAAGTGCACGGGTTGGAAACTAACAAAGCCGCACGGCACGGCACCGCCTTTTTTTGTGGCGCCTTTCCGTTCGCCATCGAACGGCGGGGCACAACAGCGCGCGCGTGCGTTCGAACCGCCGAAGGTTTGACCTCTTGCGTTTCGTGCGAAGGACCTTTGCGAGGTATACACAGGAGCGCGCAAAGGGCGTTGCTTGGTTCTTGTGACGACCGCGGGTTCGCGAGGTACGTCCGCCGATTAAACTAATCATCGTTTACCCAAGAGCCAAACCCGCCCCGTGCCCTGCCGCGGTTTTGAAGCACCGCGGGGACGGTGTCCTGGCCGGGGACGCACCGCACTATTGCCATGCCGCGGACGTACGCCTGGGGACGTGAACGCACCGCGCGCGTCAGGCTTTTAGTCACCAAGATCGTCAAACGCGAAGACCCGCCCCGCCCCCCCGCAATCAATCGCGCGGCGCGCTTTTTCGTCGTCCCCACGCGGATACGGAAAAGCGCATTTCGTGGATGGATGAAACGGGGACGTCCCGGGGACGGGGACGCCTTGTGACGCGCCCCGAGTGGGGCGACACCGTTTGCCATCCCGTCCGTCCCTCTTCCCCGGGCTCGAACCTGGGACCGGGACGACCCTGCCAGGTGCCCACCGTCCACCCACCTGCGGTCGCTGACCTTCCCCCTTCCATTTGTCGTCCTCGTCATCATCCATCAGAAAGTTCCGGGTTTCAAAAGTTTTCACTTTTTCACCGGATTTCCATTTTCCTCGGACTGTTTGCTCCGTCGAAATCGGATTTCGAAAGAGAGGTCGTGAGAGTCGTTCGTGCCCTCGAACCGACGTGCATCTCGCTTTTCGTCGCCAGATTTTCGGAAATCGGAAACGCGGCGCGCGAAAAACTCGCGAGAGGCGGCACTCCTCGAAGCGGCGTTTAGCAGCGCGTCATGTCGGGTCCCCTCGTGGTGACCCCGGGGGCTGTGCTCGCTAGCGGAGCTCAACGTGCCGTACAGCATGGGTCGCGTACACGAAGAGCCGTGGTGGTCGCCGCCGCGAACGGGGCCCACGATGGCACCGCCGCGACCCCGGGGCGGTCGACCAAGAAAACCTTCGCGTCTCCGCGATCTAAAGGTCCCCTTTCCGCCAGTCGCGGCACCGCACGGCGGTCAGGTCGCGTTCCCGGTTTCGTTCCGCACGCGATTAGGGACGTCTCAAGTGAGTTGAGCAAGGACGATGGAGGTAACACCGGTGCTTCTGATGCGGTGGCCACCGGGTCGGGCGCCAAGACGCCTCCACCCACCGCGGGGACCGCCACGTTTACCCCCACCGCCCCGCCATCGGCGTCGCCCAAACAACTTTCTAAAGAAAAAGAATCGCCGACCGTGCCGAGTTACGTATCGTCCCTGGCCCAGCGCACCGGCCCCATCGTGGGCAAGCGGGAGATTTTCTTCGAAGAGAGCTACGACATCGCGATCCGGGAGTACCTACCCTCGGACGTCAGGGTTGACGTGCAGTCCAACGGGGTGAGCTTCAAAGTCACGGTGGAGACGGATTCCGCGGCGGATCTCGTGCTGCACTGGGGCGTCGCGAGCGTGAAAAACCCGGACACGTGGACCATGCCCCCTAACGCCATCCTCCCCAACGGCACGAACATGCTCGCGGAGGTGTGCCAGACCCCGCTTACCCGGGTTCCCGTGAGGGACGACGGTGTGGGCAACTCGTCGTCGTCGTCAAAACAGTCGTCGGGTAAACAGTCGAAGCAGTCTGGCGATTCCCCAAAGTCCGTCGCGCGCGTCGTGATCGAGGGCGCCGTGGAACACGCCCCGCACGCCCTGAACTTCGTGCTGCACGACAAAAAGTACAACCAGTGGTACCACCAGCAGAGTGGTGACTTTTTTCGAGTTCTCACTCCGGCGCTGCCTGAACCCGAGGAACCGGAAGAGGAGGAGGAGGAGCTTGAAGTCGCCGTTGACTTTGACGACGCCGAATCCGCCGTGGCGAAAACAAACGTTCTTTCCCCCGTGGACGCCGCGGCGGCGGCGGCGGTGGTCGCGCTTGAAACCCCTTCCAGCAAAACCGCGGCTTCCTCCAAAAAGGAAAAGACGGATTCAGGCCCGAAAGGCATCGCGTCCTTGCTAGGCACGCTTTCCTCCTTCAAACGCAACGTGGACGTGAAGAAGGAGGAGGAGAAGAAGTTGGCGGTTGCGATTGAGGAGGTGGAAAAGGCTGCGGCGGCGGTTGCGGCGGCGGTCGGGGTCACTGATTCCGCCTTTACATCCGACGACGACGACGACGACGACGCGTACACGCTTCCCGTAAAAGCGCAGAAGGACTCCAAGAAGGAACAGAAGCGACGAGTCGCGAAGCTGTTACAGGAAAGGGCCGCGTTCGTGGAGGCGGGGTCTAAGGGCAAAGAGTCTGGAAAAAGACGCCCGAGGATCGGTCTGTTCGGGTTGCGAGGGAAAAAGGGCGGTTTGGGGACTTCTGTTTCGGTTTCATCGACGGCGGCTTCCGTTGATACGGACGTAGCCGAGGGTGAAACACCGGTGGTGACCCCCCTAAAGTCACCCCCATCAACGCCCGCCCTGCCAACCGAGGTTGACTGGTTCGCCTTCCAGGAACAGCACCACGTGGTGTTCACGGAAGTTGACGTGCACACGCAGGTTGGGATTTTGGTGGACGTGGAGCGGGACGCGCCTGGAGCGTCTGCGCGAGTACGCGTGGAAACGGACTTACCAGGGGACGACCTGCTGTTGCACTGGGGCGTGGTGCCGAGAGGCGCGCGCGCTGATATGTGGACCGTCCCCGCGCCCCCCATGCGCCCGGAAGGGTCAAAGGTGTACGGCGACAAAGCGTTACAGACCCCGATGACCAAATCCGTAAGCGGCTTGGGCGGCGCGTTCGCGTTCGTGGAGCTTGACATGGGAAGCGCGCCGGGGGGCCTTCGGTTCGTGATCAAGGAAAACGGAGGCCGGGACCGCTGGTTCGACGACTACGGCGGCGACTTCGTGGTGCCGCTTCCGGAACAAGTACGTACCGCGCGTTTCCCAAATCCGTAACGCACTGTTCGGCCCGATTACCCTGACTGTTTACTCATACACATGGCCCGAAAGACTGACGCTTTCTTTTATTTATCGCAAGGCGCTTTCGTCGAACTTCGTGTCGCCGCCAAGCGGACGGTCGGGGCTGGCGTCGCCGTTCCCCGGAGTCCCCACGCTGAACCGAGACACGTCGTCCGGATCACCCGGGTCCCGTTTAGAGGAAGCGCAGGTACGTGTTGCGCGTTTCCCATATCCCGCCTCCCTGTTTGCCCATACAAGACGTTAACCACTTTTCGTTCACAATCTCAGCTCGCGCTGGGCGGCGCCGCAGCGGCGACGTTTTCAAACACGCTTCCCGGGGAGAAAATAGACGAAAAACTCGAGGAGTGTATTCGGTTGGCGTCCGTTGCGTTTGCGGCGGCGCAGGAAGCCACGCGGGTCGCAGAGCAAGCCACCGCGGCGGCGAAGGACTTGCCCGAAGACGGCGTCGCTAGCACAAAGGCCAGAAGGCTCATCGCGCAGGCGGAACAGGCGAAAGAACAAGCGCGGATCACGGCGTTTGCGGCGCACACCGCGGCGCTCCGGGCGCGGGCGGCGAATGACCCGTCTGGTGCCGCCGCCGCCGCCGCAGATGCGAAGATCGCGGAAGACGCGGAAGTCGCGGAGATGGCGTCGCGGGCTTGGGCTGGGGAGACTGCGGAGATAAGCGATGACACGTTGCAGCGCTGGAGAGACGACATGGAGCTCACGGTCACGAAGGAAGCCGAGGCGGCGGCTGCGGAGGCGGAGAGCGCGGCGCGGCGCATGCGCACCGAGTTCCTGGCGACGCAGGCGGAGAGGGAACGCGTTGAGGCTGTTGCGAGAGCAGAGGCTGAGGCGGAGGCGTCGATTCGGGTACAGAAAGCGGCCGCCGCGGAGGCGATTCGGGTGCAGCAAGAGCTCGTTGACAGGGCCGAACGCGGAGAAGGCGCGCCGCCGCCCGCTTGGCTCGCGGGTGACCCTGGCAAAGCCGGGAAAGGCGCTTCCGCGTCAACCGACGCCGTGGCCTCAACCGGCGCGCCGCCGCTACCCAACGCCCCGGGGTTCGCTCCGCCCGCGGACGTGGCGCCGTTCACCCCGACGGCGTCGCCGGTCGCGCCCGGCGTCCCCCTGCAGTCCTCGCCCGAGCGCCAAATAGCGGAGTCTACGCTCGCCCCCCAAACCCCGCAAAGGGCGGTGGGCGACCGCGTGCAGAACCCCACCGGGAACGGCAAGGAGATGCTGATTCAGGGATTCAACTGGGAAAGCGCGCGGAAGAAAGGGCGGTGGTACCAGACCGTCACGGACTTAGCGCCGCGGTTAAAAGAGCTGGGGTTCACCACGATCTGGCTGCCGCCGCCCACGAATTCGGTTTCCGAGGAAGGGTACATGCCGCAGGTACGTGTGTTTTTCAAACTTCAAATCTCCCCGACTGTTTGATGATGTCCTGTATGGAGTGCAGTCAGACAGTCTTACCACTACTATGACGATGGGTACCACTACTATCCCCTTCACAATCCCACTCTCTGACTGTTTACTCATACACTGACACCTTTTTTTTTCCCACGCAGGATTTGTACGACTTGAACTCCAAGTACGGAAGCGTGGAGGATTTGAAGCAGTGCGTCGCCGCGCTTCACGAGCACGGCATTAAGACTTTGGGGGACGCGGTGCTTAATCACCGGTGCGCGGGTCTTCAAGGCCCGGACGGGCTGTGGAACCAGTACACCGGCAAGTTGGACTGGGACGCGCGCGCTATTGTGAGTGACGACCCGCACTTCGGCGGCAAGGGCAACCGCAGCAGCGGCGATTTCTTCCACGCCGCCCCCAACATCGACCACAGTCAAGATTTCGTGAAGAACGACATAATCGAGTGGATGCGGTGGTTACAAAGGGAGGTTGGGTACGACGGGTGGAGGCTTGATTACGTAAGAGGGTTTTCCGGGACGCACGTCAAGACGTACATGGAATCCACGGTAAGGGCCTTTCCCACCCACCACGTTCCGCCTACGCGATTGCCCATACTCGTACCAGAAGGGACGGTTACCTCTGACTGTTCAGACCGATTACGGTGACTGTTGACCAGGCCATCGTCCAATACACCCGATATACTCGTACCTGACGTTTCTTTTTCCACAACCAGGACGTGCACTTCGCGGTTGGCGAGTACTGGGACACGCTGAGTTATGACTACGACCAGCCGCAGTACAACCAAGATGAACATCGTCAAAGAATCATCAGCTGGATCGACGACGCGGGCGGTTTGGCGGGGGCGTTCGACGTGACCACCAAAGGCGTGCTGCACGCGGTTTTCGAGCGCCAGGAGTACTGGAGGTTAAGCGACAGCGACGGGAACCCGCCCGGGGTGTTGGGGCGGTGGCCGTCTCGGGCGGTTACGTTCATCGAGAACCACGACACCGGTTCCACGCAAGGGCATTGGCGGTTCCCTGGAGGGTACGAACAGCAGGGGTACGTGTACATCCTTACGCACCCCGGCACACCCACGGTTTTCTGGGACCACGTGTTCGAGTGGGCGGAGGACCCGTTGTTGGGCGAAACGATTGAAAAGCTGATTCGGTTCCGGGACGAACGCGGGGTCAACGCGCGGAGCGTTTGCAAAATTTTGAAAGCGGAACAAAGCGTCTACGCCGCGCAGATCGACGACTCGTTAGTGATGAAAATCGGCCCCGGTGCGTTCTCGCCAGCCGATGAGGACTGGGAGTACCACACCCACGGCATCGAGTGGTGCTTGTGGAGACGGAAAGGGACGTGAACCGGACTGAACGGGATTGAGAATGAGATCCCGATGGTTGGATATTATTTTAAAATTAGAGCTCGTCTCGAGTCGCGCGCTCCGGGTCCCTTACGGATCCAGGAGGCGCCGACGCGAGCCAGGCCGTTTGTGATGATGAAAGAATTGACACACGAGTACGGGGGGGCGTTTGTGCGCACATGAATCGGACACTAAATACCCACACGGCCTACGCGTCTTAAAACTTTGGCGGCGGCCATCCGAGGGCGGAAAATACAACCGCGGCGCCCGCGGCGTACGCGAGGATCGAATCGCTCGCGACTCGGCGATTCGGTCTGACTGATTGCCCATACGCGCCATCCTCCCTTCCAACGTCGTTTCCAAACGTGAACGACGTTCGTTTACTACCCAAGGAGGTTCCCCTTGCAGGGTTTGTGGAACCCGACGAAGAGCGATTCTCACCATACGCGTCGTCGACGATTTGCGAATCCGCGGTCGCGAACAGCGTCGCCGCGACGGCCAAGGCGAGCGTCGCCGCCGCCGCGGCTCCAGCCCACGCGCCCGAGGATCGATCCTCGGCGGTTTTGTTTTTGTTTTTGCTACTGTTACCGCTACCGATGCCATTGTCAGCCCTATCAAACACCGCGTCGATTCTTTTCTGAACCTCCGCCCGTTCCACTCGGCGCGACTCGAGCAAAGCGTCGACCCTGATTTTTTCTTTCTGATACGCCACGTGTTCCTCCGCTTCGCCGCCGAGGCGGAACGTGGACGGGTCGCTCCACGTGATTGTCATTTCCTCGGGCCTGTTGGATGAGGAATTCACGGGAGTTTCGGTGAACGGTGCTTTCTCCATGTCACCCAGCTGAATCACACCTGACGCCCCCGCCCCCGCCCCCGCCCCACACAAGTCTTCCGGTCTTGGTCCCGCGGAAACGCCGTCCACCGCCGCGCCGTCCGCGAAAGTTGTTTCGTAAACGTCCACTCTTTTTCGTTCACTCGCCGTGCGTCGCGCCGCCTTCGCCTTCGCCTTGGCTTCCCGCACGAAAACCTCGCCGACGACGTTTTTGGAATAGTGGCGGGAGTTGGGTGGGTACGCACCGGGTACACACACAGGGCGATCGGTGCCAAAAAAAGCAAGCGCCGCGGTGTGCGCCCCCCGCGCCGCGCTGTTCAAGGACGGGTTTTTAGCACCAACCGCCGTCGACGCCTTTTGCGCTTTATTTTTCAGCGCCAAAAGCTTCGCCACCGCGTGGTCCACGTCTTTTTCACGAACCGCGTCGTCCCCGGCGCTTCTTCTCAGCTTCAGGGCGCGCACGGTTTCGCCCTGCACGTGCGCCTCCGCCAACGCCGAGTGCGGGTCGATGGGCGTGTTCGTGTCGGAGTCATTGTGTTCGTCGCTCTCGATTAGTTCGTCGCGCTTTGTCGCTTTCGCCGTCGCAACCGTCGTCCCGCCGCCATTCCCCTTCCCTCCCTTTTCTCCCATTTTCAATTTCCCACCCCCTTGCCCCCCCACCCCCTTCTTTTCAGGCGCCAACGTGATTGTCATGTGACTAGGCCCGACCATCTTGCCTTCCTGAATCACCACGTGCGTCGCGCCGAACTCGTTAAGCAAACAGTCCCGGAATTCCGTAAACAGCACGGCGCCCGCTTTCGGGCGCAGCGATTGTTTCACCCCGTCGTTTGTTTTGAACTCCACGCGCAGGGTAACTTTGTTGTGAAAAAGGTCAGTCTTGTATGGGCAAACAGTCTTGTGTGGGCATCCGGTAACGCTCCCTTCGCAGGACAAGTACGTCGCGATGTATGGACGAACCGTGACCGGCTTCGGTCTGCACAGTCACCAGCGTTAGAGGTAAAACGGGGAGTCGTCTACGATTTGGGAAACGCCAGGACACGAACCTTTGTGCCCGACGTTCAAAAACTGCGACGCTTTGTTGGCTTTGACCTTGACGTCGTTGGGCGAAATACGGGCGGTGAGTTTTAGCTCCTTCGTTTGGTCGTGGCGCCGGCGCTCGACGAGTTTTTTCTTAGCCGAACGCTCCTGTTGAGGGTTGCCAGAAAAGTGTCAGTGTTGTACGGTTAACCAGTCTTGGCGGTATTGTCGGTCTTGTCGGTCTTGTCGGTCTTGTCGGTCTTGGCAGTCTTGGCAGTTTGCCTTGTACGGGCAAACAGGCAGAGGTAATGCGCCCTTCTGGTACTACGTATGTGCAAACAGTGTGCGTCGGATTTGGGAAAGCCCCGACGCGTACCTTTACTTTCTGGGCGTACCGAAACGTGTCGTAATTCATCAACCGGCAAACCGGGGGGTCCGCTCGGGCGTTGACTTCCACTAAGTCCAACCCCAGTTGCTTGGCTCTTCTTAAAGCTACCAGAGTAGAGATGACCTCGTGAGTGGGCTTCTGTTCATTTGGAGAGTTTTGTGCATCATCTGATGATTCTTCAACGTCGTCGTCGCCGTCGTCGTCGTCGGACGATGATTCGTTGCTCGCATCCGTCTGATGAATCAGCCGCACCTGTCTCGCCGTGATCTGTTCGTTCACGCGGTGCGCTTGGTGGTTATTCCCGTTCGGGGTGGGTTCTTCTTTTTCGGTTTTAGGTGAACCTCCTCTTGGTGCGGTGGAGAAGTGGGCGTGTCCACCCTGGGTCCACGCTGGGTACGATTTAGACGCGTGTCCCCCTAGGTCCGGGCCGATACCCCGGGAGATGCTCGATTGCCACACAACATTTGGGTAAGGCCGAGTCACTCGTCGAACTCCCGTCCCTACGTCCCGGAACGGGTTAGAAACAGACCAACCGAAACTCCCAACACCATACCGAGCGCATCGCACGAGCGCGCGAACGGTCGCGGTGACGTCGCGGCCCATCGCTTCGCCGTGTGTGACGAGGTGGTCATCGATCGGATGGCGATCCGAGGACCAAATTTTCGCCGCCATGAAATCTCGTCGTCTTCTCAAGCACGAAAGTCTCTTGCCGACTTTTGCAGCACGCGGCCCATCGTCGGGTCGCGCGCGCGCCGCGCGTTGGCTGTGCGTGTCCGTTCGAAAAAACGTTCGTCACGAGTGTGTCTGGTGGCAGGCGGGTTGCTAGTCGGAAAAAATGGTGAAGATCGTGGAGCTTGATGACACCGAAACCGTCGGGCTGGCGAGCGCGGGGATCGGGCTGGCGGGGAGCGAGCTGCCGAACAAACGACGGAAGAAAAAAACGCAATCGATGGACCCCCTGGGCGGTTTGCGAGGCATGGGTGGCGGCTCGCGGGTTGGTGGGGAACACGCGGAGGAGACTAACGATGCGGAGACAAAACGGGCCGAGCCGCCCAGTGAGGAGGCTGCTTCCTCTGACGCAAACGAGGAACACGAAACGCACCGTTCCATGGATCAAACCAAACCTCCGTTAAAAACCGCGAGCCCAACCCAGGCAATGGCGCTATTGCTCCTTTTACTCGCCGTCTGGGTCTCCGCGTTCGTGTTCGTGTTCACACAGAGCCGGTCGGGAAAAATACTCATGGAGGAGACGTACGACGACGCGCAGGTCAAAGCCGAGTTGTGAGGGAATGCGTTGGAGTAGCGATTGACCAAAGTGAATGAACGTGAATGAACTGTTCCACCCTTTCGGTCGCGTATTAAAAACAACAGCCGACGTCGACGTCACCTCCCACGCGCGCGCCGCGATCCACATCTCACCTCGCCGTATATCGGGGAGACCAGCGACGATGAGTCATTAACTCAGGGGCCGTCCCTCCACCAATCAAAACTCACCTCACATCCTCTCCAGCTCCTCCACGAGTTCCTTTTCCCGCCCGCCGACTTGCTTCGGGATCGTGACTTTCACGGTGACGTACTGGTCGCCCCGGGTGTTGGGCTGGCCCAGCTTGGGGACGCCTCGCTTCGCCATTAACAACGTCGCGCCGGGCTGCACGCCCGCGGGGATTTTCAAATCCACCTCGCCATCCACGGTGCGCACCTTTTGCGTGGTACCCAAAATGGCCTGGAATAGGTAAAACAAAGTGTCAGTCTTGTATGGGCAAACAGTGTGCCGCCTGATTTGGGAAAGGACCAAGGCCGTACCTGCGTGTACGGAATCGTAACCGTGCTGCTGACGTTGATTGATTCGAACCGTTTCAAATCCGCGTCGTCCTTACGATTGAGAAACCGAAAGTGTCAGTCGGGGTATGGGCAATCAGTGTTGGGATTTGGGAAAGGCCCAATACTTACCTTCACCGCGACGAACACGTACAGGTCACCCGGTGGGCCGCCTTTCCGTCCGGCGTTGCCTTCCCCCCTGACTCGCAAGCGCGACCCCGAATCCACCCCCGCTGGTACGCGCAGCGAGATCCGCTTGGACCGCCGCACCCGACCGTCCCCGCCGCAGGACTCACAAGGCGTGAACGTCTGCCCCGAACCGCCGCACTGCTGGCACGCGGTGACCTGCTGGAAGTTACCAAGCGGCGTGCGCACGGTCGCCACGACCTGGCCTTGCCCGCCACATGTGCCGCAAGACGCGGGCCGCGTGCCGGCTTTGATTGTAAAAGAAAAGTGTCAGTCTTGTATGGTCAAACAGGGAGGCGGGATTTGGGAAACGCGGGGACGTACCTTTCACCCCGCTCCCGGTACACGAGTCGCACTCCTCCAGCCGCACGCAATCCAACTCCTTTTCGCACCCGAAAACCGCATCCAGGAACTCGATTTGCAAGTCGTACCGCTCGTCGTCGCCTTGGGTGGGGCGGTTGCGTTGGGCCCTTCCGCCTTGCTGTTGCCCCATGCCCCCCATCCCCCCCCCGAAGAAGGATTCGAACAAATCGAACGGGTTGCTAAACGGATCGCCGCCCATGCCGCCCATCCCGCCCATACCCCCCATCCCGCCTTTCAAACCGGCTTCGCCGTACTGATCGTAGATCTGTTTCTTTTGGGTATCACTCAACACCTCGTACGCGTTGCTGATTTCCTTGAACTGGTCCTCCGCGCCCGCGGCTTTGTTCACGTCAGGGTGGAACTTCCTGGCGAGTTGCCGGTACGCCTGCTTCAGTTCCTTCCCATCCGCCGCCCTGGACACGCCCAAGACTTCGTAGTAATCCCTCGCGGCGCGCGTGACCAACGACCGCCTTTGCGTTGTTTTGGACTGCAGCGAGGTCGCCTTTTGGGGACCCGAAACCCGGATGGACTTGCCATTGAACGCGCTGTTGGATGACGACGGGATGATCGAATCATCGATTGGAAAGATGGTCAGGTCAGTGTTTGGCATTTTCTGCACCCTCGTCATCGAGTAAACAGTCGGGACAAAACGAAAACCACGCTTTCGCGGAAAAATGGCGGCGGCGAGATGCGCAGTGATGTGTGGGACCCGACGTACCTGGCGCGCGCGCGAGTGGCCTGTGCGGCGGGGGCGGACGCGGCGTGGTGCATGGCCTGGTTGGTGGGAAGGAGGGAAAGGAGATGGGTGTAGATGGGAGTCAGTTTGGCACTAGGGAGGGGGTGCCTTTTCAGCTGCAGAGGGCGCTCGAGTAATCCAAATCACGTGGCGGACAGCGCGGCGTTTCTACTGGAATGACGTCCGCAGTTTGCGTCTGCGGATCGATCGGAGAGATGGGTAGCGACCATAGAGACGCACCGATGAAGCGTGCATCCTTCGTAACTGAAAAGAGACGGTGCCGAACGAAAAGACGGCTCGGTTACGGTGGGTAACGACTCTGCGCGCGGCGCGACGCGGAAGAATGCGAGGCGCACGGGCGGCACGGCGAGGAAGGCACGCGAAGCAGGGAGAAAGGTTTTGGCGGTCGATAATTTTGATCGGGATGTTATGTATGAAATGGCAAAACACATTTTTGATCGCAGTTTTCGACCGGAACTGTTTTCCGATTTTTGCGATCAACCTATTTGGGCTACCGATAACGACCAATCCTGGTGGGCCTTGCCCCTCAGGGCGCCGCACAGTCAGCGACGCGTGTCCGGGTTCGGTGTTTGGTTGGCTTGTCGGAATGCTCACGCTGGCGCGTCCCATGGCCGCCACGACCGCGTTCGCGCGTGGTCCGAGGGTCACCACGCGAGCGCGGAGTCGCGCCGCGGTGCACGCGACTTCCGCGGTGTCGAGGAATTCGGGACAAGCGTTGTCCACGAGGTCCACCGCGAACACCTCGTCGTCCCCAAGTTCCTCCGCGTTTGCGAAACCCAGAGGCGGCCTGTCATTGGCGTCGCGCCGTACCGTTCGCGGCGCAGTACTCACCACGCGCGCCAATTCAGACGAGACGGACAAGTTCCAACTCGCGCTCTCCGTGGTGAACGCGCGGACGGTGAACGACGATTGCCTCGCGTTGCTTCTTTCCGAGATGTCGTCGTTGTCTAAAGAGGTCGCGGCGTTGAAGCGCGAGGTGGAGGTGTTGAAAAAAGAAAACGCCCCCCCGGGGGGTTTTGGGGGTACTTCGGAAGACGACTCGGTGTTGAGCAAGCAGGTTGAATTCACCGAGGACGAACGCGTGATGCGGCGGATGATGTCCGCGCTCGGCGCGGCGGAGGGAGATTCACGGAAAAAAGAGCCCACAGTCCCGTTCCCCGACGAGGATTTTTCTGACGTACCAGTCGCCGTGGACTCTTCGTCATGGGCGGGCGACGGTACGGACCGCTCGCACTTGTGGCCGCTTTGTAAAATACACGACGACGACATTTACTTAATGAACACCATGCACGCCGCGATGAACGAGCATGGGTTCTGGGCGGGGGAGGAGGACGAGGGCGATTTCTATTTCGGCCCCTCCACGGTGGACGCGCTTATTTACTTTCAAGCCAGCGCCGGGTTGTCAGAAACCGGGTTTTGCGATTTGCACACCTGGCGTGGTTTACTGGGAGATGAACGGTTCAAATGGGGACCCGCGCCAGGCGCGGTGGGTTTCGACAAAGAAACGAACGAAACCGTCGCGGGCGTGCTCGGCGATGATGGGAATTTCAAAACAGACGACAAAACAAAAAAAAAATCAACGCCCCTCTCCGCGGCGCAGCAACACGCCAAGACCTGGAGCGAAACAGCCGTCACCGCGCTGACCGAAGATGAAGACTCCTTCGCCACCGGGCGGGAGGACCTTTGGGGAGACGAGAAGAGTAGGAACAAAGCCGCGTTTGCGAAAATCGCGCTCGATACCCAAAACATGACGGACGAACAACGATTGAGGTACAAAAAGTGGCCCGTCCTTCGCGGCGAAGACGGGGGCTGGGAAACGCACAAACTGCAAGTGCTGCTTGATGAACAGGGGTACTACTCAGGTGAAGAGGACATGGAGTACTGGTACTTCGGTCTGACCACGGAAAACGCGCTGGGGACGTTTCAAGCGAGCAACGGTAAGGGCCTTTCCCAACTCCAAATCCCGCCGACTGTTTGCCCACACAAGACTGACACTTTTCCTTTTACGTCAGGGATCCCGGACACGGGGCTGACGTGCGCGAACACTTGGAAGGTTTTGCTGGGCGATATCAAGTTTTCCGAGTGTAACACCCCGCGCGACACCCTTGAAACCGTCGGGGATGGGGATTTCCCGCTGGACCTTTCCAACCAAACCCGCGTGTTTCTGCTTGGCGAGGGGAGGTTCGAGGACGGCGTGGTGCGGACGCAGTAGGGAGGGGTCGTGCGACGTGGTGAGTGGGTATGACTGAATGCGTTTTCTTTTTTTAAATCGAACATCGAACTAACTACAGAGCGGCTAAATCATGATTGAATGCGTTTTCTTTTTAACAAACGCGCAACATGCGTGGGTTACTCGCGAGAGTAGTACTAGGTTGAGTAAGTGCGGCGGTTTTACTCCCCGGTTTCACTCGCGAGAATACGTTCCGAAATCACAACGTCCTATCGCCCATCCAACCCTTACCTCATCATTTCTTCCCCACGAACTGCGGGTGTTCCGGATTCAACACGGAAACCGGGGTGT
>Ga0115003_10000924_pt1 | contig 26290 bp, 27 predicted proteins | sample ArcticOcean_MG_C_7_FD_88736 | JGI IMG/M metagenome (GOLD analysis project Ga0115003, IMG submission 88736) | Marine microbial communities from western Arctic Ocean - ArcticOcean_MG_CB11_88 | ecosystem: Environmental > Aquatic > Marine > Oceanic | place: Arctic Ocean: Canada Basin | collected... | reverse complement strand
GTGAGAATTAAAAGAAGATGCTTTTGGAGAGTCATAATTACTAAAAAAAATAAACTCATCATTTGAAATAAATTTAAGATTTACGTATCTAGAATCAACCTCACTTATCTCCTTGTTGTAAGAAGAAATTGAAATGGCCTCAATGCCCTTTTGATCTGCTCCAACAGCCGCATCATATTTCTCTTTTAAAAGTTGATAAGGTATTTCTTGACTTAAGTTATTGAATTGAATCATTGTATTAAAATTTTAAATTAATTATATATGTCTTATTACCAATCAAGAACTTTAAAAACTAAATCTATAAACAAAAAAAAGCTGCATAATGCAGCTTTTCATATTTATTTATTTTTTTAAAAGTCGATAAGGGTATTTATCGCATGCCATGATTTGGCTTTGACTTCGTTTTGTTACTTTTTTAATCTAGCCTTGCAACCTATCAATCACGATTTTAATCCCATCTCGCCAATTAGATTGGGTTACATCAAAAACACTTTCAACCTTAGTGCAATCTAATACCGAATAGGCAGGCCGAATTGCGGGAGTCCGATAATCGGCCGTCGTAATCGACTTGATGTAGCTAGGTGTTTTTAATCCCTGCACTTCTGCTTCTAAAAAAATAGCGCGCGCGAAGTCATACCAAGAACAGGGTTTATCACCACAGTAATGGTATATACCTGACGATGAACCTTTTAAATCGAGGAAAGACAAAATAGAAACTATAGACTTGGCAATATCCTGAGCATTGGTAGGACAACCAATTTGATCCCCTACGATACTTAACTCGTCACGATCAGCGCCCAATCGCAACATTGTTTTTAAGAAATTATTCCCGTATTCACTGTATACCCATGCCGTGCGAATAATCAGATATTTACAACCAGATGCTTCAATCGCCACCTCGCCTTTCAATTTTGAGTCCCCATAAATACCTTGAGGATTGGTTGGATTATCTTCTTTGTAGGGAACTTCAGAATTACCATCAAAAACATAATCAGTTGATATATGAATTAACCAACTATCCAGTTGATTGCATATGCTAGCAATATTAGCCACAGCACGATGGTTTATAAGATCGGCAGCTTCATGCTCTTCCTCAGCCTTATCAACTGCTGTATAAGCAGTTGCGTTGATTACAATATCCGGTGAGATTTTCAATATCTGAGTCTTGGTTACTTCAAAGTCGGCAATATCAATTTGCCCACGCGAGGTATAAACAACCTCATGCTCTGTAATAGCTAACTGATCATTGAGACACTGCCCAAGTTGACCTTTACAACCAAGAACCAATATTTTCATAAACGGAGATCAACTAATCGTTTGGCGCTTTTGTCTTTAGTTGACAGGACTGGATTCGCAATTGGCCAAGGTATATTTAAATCTGGGTCACTCCACAAAATACTACCTTCATCGCTAGGATCATAATAATCGGTGCATTTGTACTCGAAGTCAGCAGTATCAGACAACACTACAAAACCATGGGCAAAACCCGGCGGCACCCAAAACTGCTTTTTATTATCTTCAGATAAAATAACGCCTTCCCATTCACCGAATGTTGCCGATCCTTCACGTATATCTACGGCGACATCATAAACTTCACCGCGGACAACACGAACCAACTTTCCCTGTGGTTTAGTCTTCTGAAAATGCAACCCTCTAAGAATGCCCTTAGAAGATCTAGAGTGATTATCTTGCACGAACGGTGATGATATTCCCGCTAGACTAGCGTATCGCTCAGCCTGGAATGTTTCCAAAAAGAACCCACGCTCATCACCGAAAACCTTTGGCTCGATGATTACACAACCATCTAATTTTGTTTTAGTCACAATCATTTGTAACCACCCGCAACTTTTAGGAGATATTCACCATAATTAGTTTTTTTAAGCGCATCTGCTTGGGTAAGCAATAACTCCTTAGATAGCCAACCTTTTTCGAAGGCTATTTCTTCTAAACAGGCGACTTTCAGACCCTGACGATGCTCAACCGTTTGCACAAATTGACTTGCATCCATCAAGGCATCATGAGTGCCTGTATCCAACCAAGCAAAACCACGTCCAAGCAATTCAACTTTGAGATCGCCCCTCGTCAGATAGGCTTTATTAACATCGGTAATTTCAAGCTCACCTCGCGATGAAGGATTAATAGACTTAGCGATTTGGATAACATCATTGTCATAAAAGTATAGTCCTGTAACAGCATAGTTCGATTTAGGTGAAAGTGGCTTTTCTTCTATCGAAAGAACCTGTCCATCATTATCGAACTCTACAACTCCAAAGCGTTCAGGATCCTTTACATGGTAACCAAAAACTGTAGCTCCACTCCTTTTAGCAGTAGCAGCGTTTAAATTATCAGAAAAATGTTGGCCATAAAAAATATTGTCCCCGAGAACTAAGGCTACATTGCTATTGCCTATAAACTCCTCTCCAATAATAAAGGCTTGAGCAAGACCACCCGGACTTGGTTGCACTGCATATTCAATCATAAGACCAAAATCTGCGCCATCACCCAACAATTGCTCATAATTTGAAATATCACTGGGTGTGGAAATGATCAGAATTTCTCTAATACCCGCCAACATTAATACAGAAATTGGATAATAGACCATTGGCTTATCATAGACAGGTAACAACTGCTTAGAAACTCCCTTAGTAATTGGGTGTAACCGTGTACCCGATCCACCAGCTAATACAATTCCTTTGTAACTAGAGATCATAATCCCTCCCCTATTCTTTCCAATCTATAGGCACCAGAAAGAACTCTCTCCCACCATTCTCGATTATCTAGATACCATTGAACAGTTTTTTGTAATCCTGACTCAAATGTCTCTTCAGGAACCCACCCCAGTTCATTCTCTATTTTTGAGGCATCAATTGCGTAGCGTTTATCGTGTCCAGGACGATCCTTAACAAAACTTATTAGATCTCGATAGTTGATGACACCAGTAGGTTTTTTGGGCGCCAATTCTTCAAGAATATCACAGATAGATTCAACCACTTCGAGATTAGTTTTTTCGTTATGACCGCCAATGTTATAGGTCTCTCCAACCTCACCCTCCATTAACACCTTAAATAAGGCTTTCGCGTGGTCTTCAACATACAACCAATCGCGTATTTGCAAACCACTGCCATAAATTGGTAAAGACTTCCCATGAAGCGCATTTAATATAACATGAGGAATAAGCTTCTCTGGGAAGTGATAAGGGCCATAATTATTTGAACAATTAGTAACAATAATAGGCAACCCATAGGTTCGACCCCAGGCCCGAACTAAGTGATCAGAACTTGCCTTACTTGCCGAGTAAGGAGATGAAGGGGCGTAAGATGTCATTTCAGTAAACATACTTTTAGTCCCTTCTAAATCACCATACACCTCATCGGTAGAGACATGGTGAAATTTAAAAGCACCACGACGGTCTCCCTCAAGAGTATTCACGTATTCTCTAGAGACCTCGAGTAAATTGTATGTACCTATAATATTCGTTTCAAGAAAAACGCTAGAGTCTTCAATAGACCTATCAACATGGCTCTCAGCTGCAAGATGCATAACTACATCAGGCTGATATTTCGAAAAAACTACGTCTAAAGACTTGCGATCACAAATATCAACCTCCTCAAAAGTATAGCTTTCATGAGCCTTAATTTTAGCCAAAGAGTCCAAATTACCCGCATAGGTAAGTTTATCAATATTAACTACACTGACCCCTGTATGATCCAAAACATGCCTTATAACAGCGCTACCTATAAAACCTGCGCCACCAGTTACTAAAATTACCATTTTATTTTGTCTCCTCTAAAAATCGGATATTATTCCCAATGTTAATGCTACTAGAACTTCCAAATAGCACACCGGATAAAGATGGTATTTCAGTGAGAACCTCATTGACCTCATCTGGATTACTCCCACTAAATAGTGACATTGCAATTGAATCATTGTCTGCGAATTTATTAACACAATTACGGACATCATCCTTAGAAGGGTTAGTCCTAAAGCCAGCCCTATTATAATTAAACACAATAGCGCAATTGCAATATCCGTTGCCCCACAACAACTCTGCCATAGCCGGAAAATTCATAGTGTAAAAGAAAGGCTTGCAATCCAAATCATCATTGACCACCTCGTAGAAACAATAGAGCAGATCTGCTCGATTAATACCTAATACAAAATCGTTTGCGACATTCAGTAGCCCTATTGATTTTACATTCTCCATAGGAACACCTTGCAACTCAGATCTTATCAACAGCCTTATCAATCTTTTATATCGACCAAACAATGCTGGAAATAATGCCAGGGTCAAACTGAGCAATCCAAATTGGCTCACTTTTGATGATAGAGTTCCTATAAATCCTTTCTCAGCAATTAACTCATTTACTCTTTGGGCATAAGGTAGAGCCGGGTGTAAATTAAAAGGATAATCAGCTTTTATTAGGTTGACCGCCTCAATAGTTCGATCATTCACTGTAAAACAGAAATCTCTTGCTCCCTCATTCCATGCTAGCTTAAGAGTTTCAGCAATATCAGCAGCTGATGAATACTTGGCAAGGTATGCAGCCCCTTTTCCTGAAGAGTGATTGACGCCAAGAAATTGGTTATCTCCATAATAGGCTTTCATAATTTCGCCTCAAAAATATCTGAAATAATAGAGTCACAAAGTACACCATCTTCTATGTTTGAATAATCATGCTTGTTTTCAGTAATGGCTATAATAAAACTTTCCATTTGAAGCTGAAATTCTTCGCCTCTAAGATAGTAACTTACATTAGTTTCTAGGTCTTTAATTGAATATACCTTATTAGTATCACCGATAACTGTTATTTTTTGGCCATCAGTATGAATTTTATTTTCTGAGGTAACGATTTCAATCGATAAACCTGCTTTTCTTACCTGGCTATTAGCCCAGTCACAAAATACTTCAGAACTAAAACCATATTTTTCGTCATGAAATATCTCCACTGTAAAACGATCGATAACACCTTCCTGGAAAATACTTTCCTTAGACAAGCAATTAACAGTATTCGGGGGACCGAACAGGAATAAATGCATATCTATAGCATGACAACCATAATCATATAGACAACCTGATCCTCTACCTGTATTTCGCCAGGTTTTCGGTGCATCTTCATTGACGACATTACCTACCATTTTAATCTTACAACTAGTGGCATCACCATAGATGCCACTGGTGATAATATTCCTCATTTCTTTAAAAATAGGATGATGTCTATAAACATATCCACATGTAAATTGAACAGCATTCACTTTAGCAAGATCAAGTAGTTCAATGCTATGTTCAGGATTGAGTGTAACTGGCTTCTCTAAAAAAACATGTTTTCGTAATTTGAGAAAAGCCTTCGTTATTTCATAATGAGAACTGGGCGGAGTTAATACAAACACAGCATCAAAATCTATATCTTCAATTGATTTAATAGATGAATATGCTGGTACTTTAAGCAAACGGCTTAGAACAAAACGCATTAACCTATTAGGCTCAACAATACCCACAAGCTCTAAATTCCTATGAAATATAATATGAGGAATATGAGACAAGGCTATTCGCCCCACTCCAACGACTATAACTTTAAGATTTTTATTTACCACCATGCAAATACCTTATTATTAAGCAGAAAATTTAAGCTCACTTAAAAAGTCCTTTGGATTTCATTTCAGCTAATGATTCAGCGTATCCGCTATCGCTTGGTCCTGTTTTTTTTGCCCATTCAACAAATTTAGATAGGCCTTCTTCAAAGCTCATACTTGGCTTGAAGCCAAGCTCAGAGTTTATAGAATTTAAACATGCAAAATTATGACGGATATCACCAAGTCTAAAATTACCAGAAACTTTGATAGGAACATCTTTATCAAATAACTTGATAAGACTCTCGGCAACAGTCTTTACAGTTGTAGGCACTCCAGAGCCAACATTAAAAATACCCCCTGCTGCTTTTGAACTCTCAGCTGCTAAGATAAGCGAATTCACTACATCATCAATATATACAAAGTCTCTACTTTCAAGCCCATCTTCGAAAATATTTATTTCCTGTCCATTCATTATTAAATTAGAGAAGATTGATAGTATTCCAGTATATGGATTTGTAAGTGATTGGCCTGGACCATAGACATTTTGAAATCTAAGAGCTACTGGCTCGATTTCAAGCAATGGACAAACTGTCATAACTAGTTGCTCTTGAACCTGTTTTGTTATTCCATAAACAGATGATGGGTGTATCATTGAGTCTTCTGAAGTTGGTAGTAATTTCATAGGACTGCCATCAGTATTTGTAATCTCAAATATCCCATTCTCAAGAGATTTTAAAGACCTATGTGGAGGATAGCAACTTGACCCATCTTTATTTTCATATTTACCTTCTCCATAAATAGATCTTGAAGATGCGATTATAAATCTTGAGCATTCATGAGATTCCTGTCCTAGAAAATCAAGAATTTGTGAAGTGGCTCCAATATTTGTAGAGACATACTTATTCACCTCATACATGGACTGTCCAGTTCCAGTTTCAGCTGCTAAATGAAAAATAATATTCTGATTTCTCAGAGCCTTAATCATTATGTCCAAATCATTGACAGAGCCTCTTATAAATTTTACTTTATCCTTAATAGATAGGTATAAGGGAGATATTTCTGGATTAGAGGTATGAATTTGTTCTGATAAATTATCTACAACTGTAATATTATGCCCAAGTTGGTGCAATTTTTTCACAAGATGAGAGCCTATAAATCCAGCCCCGCCAGTAACAAGAACATTCATTTTTTTTCTCCATTAATTAGCTCGTTTATAAAATCGTCTGCAAACCTTTCAAACACAACACCAGGCTTCTTACAAAAAGACGGTATTTCAGAACATTCTTCTGTCTTTAATTGTTTTAATGAGATAACTAAAAAACTATCAACAGCAGAAATATTCATATTTTTCGATTCAGAATTATTAGTTATTATACTCACACCACAAGCCAATGCCTCAAAACATCTCTTTGTTATTCCAGATTGCATATCATGGGCATAATCAATGGTTGTATTCGAGCCTCTTAAAACTTTTTCGTATTCTAATGGTCCTAGAGGGGCAAAGTGAATAAAACTTCTTAAGTTAAAGCATATTATAGGGTTGCGAATAAAGAGCATAAATAAAATAATAAAATTTGGCATATAAATGTAAGTAAAGTGATTTAGCTGAGGGAATCGTGTAATAAAAAGCGAAATATATTCTAAGCGTGAAGAATGAGCTTTCATAATACAACTCACATCATATTTTTTTTCTTGAGAAAAGGATTTTTCACTCCATGAATTATCAGCAAATAGGTTCACTAATGGCAAGTTATACTTATTGGCATCATCAGGGTCAAATGTACAATAACGATCGCATTCTTTATACCAAATCAAGGCCGAAGGATTGAAGGCAAAAGAATCAAAATTATAACCGACTGTATACCTACTAAAATATTTAACTAAATTAAGAGATTCTTTTGATAAACCTCTTCCTCTAATAATAATTACAAGATCATAATGATTGGCTTGAAGATTACAAAACTTGTTCAGAAAAAATTTAAATGAGAACTTTGTATTAATATAGTTCAGACCGATTTTAGAACATATCTTTAAAAATATTGAGTTCGGCTTTTCGTCATTAATGCAAGAAACTTCATAATTTTTTTTTAGTAATATGTTTTCTAATTGTTCTTGAAAGTTATAAAAATCAGTAGGTAAAATAAGTAAGCATTTCATAATTTCAATCTTTAAATAATGCTTTTGTAAAATTTTGTATGTATAGTTTTTTTTCAGGCTGAAATGAATTATTTGAAGATATAAATTCATTTACTTCGGAAAAATCAAATCTATCATCAATGACTAGAACCTGTCCAAGTTCTGCATACTCAGATCTTTTTAAATATTCGCAATTGGTAATAAGCTTTTTTCCTGTTCCTAGGGCCTCAGCTGCTCTCATGGTAAGGCCTGCTTGAGAATGATTGGCCCAGTCAAAAACTATCGATGAAGACTCATAGAATGATTTAATTTTGGAAGTTGGAGCATCTTTTAATTCCAAATTTTTAATACTATATCTACCAATTATTAACTTAAATAACACAAGTAAGGAAACACGAAGATGTGTATTAAAATTTAAATTATTTTTTAGGGAAAATTCTATAAATGCATTTACCGCATCAAGCCTTTTAGGATTAACAATGTTACCAATCATAAAGATGTCATTGGACGAAGATTTAGAAAGTTTCTGCAGATCTCGAGTGCAAAATAAAGGAAGGTAATCAAAATTATTTATTTCAGCGTCAAGAGGATCAAAAGTTATAACTCGATCAAAATATTTTACTTTAGGCAAATAATTATGATTCTCTAAAGAATCCCAATTATAGAGAACAAATTTTGCATTAAAAAAAATATCTTTTAATAAAAGAAAATTTTTATCTAGAACCTGATGAGCTTGCAGAAAAAAAATGTAATCATAATTATTATTAGAATGGGCATTAAATTTATATTCATGATATCTCGATAGCAATAACTTGTATAAATTGGGTGTCAAAACTTTTACAAAGTTCCAATAAAAATTTCTTGGTTGAATATCTATATAATCTAAATCACATTCATATTGATTCTTAATCTCATCAGCAATTGCATCAGTATATCCATGATAATTAAGGCCAATAAAAAGTATTTTTTTTATTCTCAATTTAAAGAAACTCCATATTATTCTATTTTAAAAAAAGTATCTTAATTGATTTATGTATATTCGCCAGCAGTATTTACAGATCTCCACTTCTTAAGTTTGGAATCATATCTTTTCACTATTCTTGCTGGTGATCCAACTGCAACGCAAAAATCAGGTATATCATCAAGTACAACAGCATTTGAACCCACGACACAATTTTTTCCAACACTTGCCCCTATTATACACACGTTATTTGCTAACCAAGTACCATCTCCAATGCTTATAGGGCCAGTACTTATGACATCCTGTTTGTGGATAGGTTGGGTATGGTCCTCAAAACTATGAGTATTATCTGAGATATAAACACCGGATCCAGTCAAAACGTCATCTCCTAAGATAATGCTTTCACAGGCATAAACATGATTTGAGCGCCCTAAAAAACAATTGGACCCAATTTGCAGCAAGGGTGCTCTAAGTGAAGTGCTTAGAGGATGTGCTGCTAAAAAAACATGGTGACCAATAAGTGTATTACTACCGATTGAAATATGTTTAGCTCCTTCAATAGCATCAGGAAACCTAATTTTAACTGATCGACCAAAATACCAAAATGAACGAGAAAAAAGAATACGAAATAAGGATGAATAAACCCAGTTTATGCCTCTAATATATGTTCCAATCTTAACCATAATTGCCTCAACTTAATATTATCTTATATTATAAATTTCATTAAAATTTAAACTTTAAAGAATTAATTTTCTACTATTTGCCATGCCAGAAATTACAAAAAAGAAAAAGAAAGGTGAAAAGACGAGTGGTTCCGTCAACATGCATAATAAAAAAATAATATTAAAAACCCACCGTTTATTTAAAAATACTTTCTGTTTTAAAAAATAATATATAAAAACTAGCCAAAAGATAAATCCAGACGTGTAGAGAAGCTCAACCACTCCATTAGTCTGACCTCTATTGGTGTTTAATAATGTCTCAACATTATATAAATTCTGCTCAGCTATTGCTTGATATTTAATGGGACTGAAGCCTATTCCAAGTGGATTATTAAATGCTACTTGTATTCCATTAATTGTATCAAACTGCCTAGCTAAACTAGATCCTATACTTCCAGTACTTCCGTCTCCAATAATTTTATCTTCGACATTGCTATAAGTTAGTTGGGTAAAATAAACCAAAGTTACTATAGCTATAAAAAACCAAATAATACCAGATAAACTAATCTTGAGCTTTTTATAAAATAAAATAGCTATCTGAAATAATGCAATAACAAGGCCTGTTGTTGAGAAAGTTGAGATAATTCCTAGTAAAATTAAGGGAATTATTGAAATTTGTTGCCTACAAAAGCATACATAAAATAAAAAGACATTCAAATATATTTGGTAAACTCCAGGCTCCCAAAAAAAAGATTGACTGCGTTGTATTTCAAGATAAGTAGAAGCTTCTGGTGCAAAAAAGATACCTAATAAAGTATAAATTATTACATCACCTTCCTTTATAGGATAAAAGAAACCTAAAAATAGATTAGCTAAGACAAATCCAAGCAGACCATGAACCAAAAGACCAAGCATGACTACATAAAAAGTCTTATTAAAATTTGGTTTTTTAATAAGAAAATAATTTAGAAGCAGAAAAGCTGCCATGAAGTCATAGTATCTGTAAAATACATATATGAGATCATTATTTAAACCAGTAATGGCAATACTATAAATAAGAAATACAAAAAAGATTAAAATTGCGGGTTTGAGGGACTTAGATACTGTAAATCTCACCTTAAATAAAAGCCATAATTGCAACGCAGAATTAATAATTGCTAATATACGAATATCATATAGTTGAACTGATCCGCTGAGCAGAATAATTAAAAAAAAGGAGAGCGTAAAGGTAATATCAAGAGATCCTTTTAACTGATGTTGCGATGAGATATTTTGACCATACATTAATTTATCTTTAATCATTAGGAGGAGCTGCAAACCTAAGTTTTTTGGTTTTTAATAACAAAAATTTTCAGTATCATAGAATGATAATATCTCCTTTTTAATTTTGTCTTCAGACCAGTCCCACCACTTTATTTCTAATAGATTCCTAACATCTGAAGGGCTAAATCTATACTTTAGATGCCGTGCAGGAGACCCAGCAACAATAGAGTATGGCTCTACATCTTTTGTAACTACAGAATTCGCAGCAACTATTGCACCATCGCCTATATTTACTCCTCTAAGAACAAAACTACCCATGCCAATCCATACATCATTTCCAATAATTGGTCTTGTCTTAGCCTTCTCAAGTGGAGGATTCTTATTTAATTTATAAGATTTATCAAAAAGAAAAGGATGAGATGAAACAACAGAATAATTATGATCAGATACGCCAATTGTGACATTTCGAGCTATGGAGCAATATTTTCCAATTTTAGCTGCCTCCACATAAGACCCAGGACCGCTAATGTATAAATAGTCTCCTAAAATAACCTCATCATAAACCTCTGATCCATACCTAACTGAACATTTTTGACCAATTGTTGCTTTTATAGAAACATTAGTTGAAGAGATATTAGTATTATATTTGATGCTGTAAAGTTGCCAATATAGGTATGAAAATATTCTTTTAACAAAATTAATCATGATGTAAGCCATTTATAACGTGAAGATTTGGATATATAGAAAAATTGTAAAAAAAGTAGAGAAAATCCAGCAAAGAAGGCAAAGGATCTTATGTAAGTAACTGCATGCAATGAGAAAAGGTCGGTTGATATAAACATAAAGATTAGTGATACATAGATGAAAAACATGGCAATCCCTGAATAAAATATATGTTTTAACTGATTCGCTGCTAAAAAAAATAATGTAGCAACGTCGCTCAATACAAGAAAGGTTAACCCTGGCAAGCTGATAAGAACTAAATCAAGCGTTTCTAGGTAGTTGGGTAGAAATTTCTCGATGAAAAATGGCATAAATAGAAGTGTGGTTAAGACTGCCATAAGTAAATATATGATAAGTTCAAAAAAATATCGTTTTAAAATAGATTGACAGAGAATCTTTTCTTGACCTTCAAAAGCAAGGATCAGTCTTGGGTAATATAAATTATTCAATGATGCTGGTAATAAAGTAAAAATAGATGTAAATATTAGCACTAAGTAATAGCGACCTATGCTTTCAGAGCCAAGTTGGCCAACAATCGTCCAGCGCTCTACTTGATAAATAGCTAAAAGGAATAATCCAACAATAAAAGGAGTAATTCCCAAAGCAAAAATATTTTTAAATATTTTTAAATCAAACCTTAATGATCTTAATCGTAAATTTGGATTTAGAACTAATGCTGAAATTAAGATTATAAGAGGTTGAGCTGCTATAGCAATCAGAAGAATATATAGATCGTATTTGATAAAGACGAAGACAAGAAAAAATGAAACTAAAGCTGCAGAAAGGTTTATCAAAGATGACATAATTAGCTTTTGATTTGCGATTAAGGTATTGCTAAACCAAGTAGAAAACAGAGTAAAAAATCCTGCAATCATGCCAATTAAAGCAACATCAAATTCAATGTCAAGATAACTCCAATATGATTTAAAAGAAAGAAGCAAAAGCGTTGCCAATACAAATAATCCTCCAAGATATATTAATACCACATCATTTACTTTATTTTTATTTGGCTTGCCACTTGCATAGATCCTATACCCTCCGTTAATAAGTCCTATTTGGATAAAACCAACAAGCATTATAATGGTCTGCATAAATGCAATTTGGCCTACACTTGCTAGGTCCAAATAACTCATGAATATAAAGTTACGTCCGAATGACAAACTGCTAACTAATAAAGATACTAGTAGATAAAGATAGTTTGATTTAGGAGACATTAAGAATTAAGTTAAGTATGCTAATCAAGTTGCTTAATAAAGTCATTAGCAATTATCTTAGCATTATCATCTAAATCCACTCCATAACTAGATGCTCTGCCAGCAAAATAATCAACAACTCCTGGTGATAAGGCATCTAAATATGCCGCTATAAATTTAACAAGCTCATCCTCATCCGAAACATAATCAAAACTGTTTCGGTACAAAAGCTCTCTAAGATTTTTTATATGTTGGATATAAAAAACACCGGGGCAATTGGTGTAAAAGGAGTTACCAAAAATATAAGCAGGCTTTCCTAATATTACAGCCTCAAAGCCTGAAGTTCCATTGATTGTAAAAACACCTTTAGATTTTTTTATAACTAGCTTGCCAGGAAAATTATGCTCTAATAACTTAATGTTAGGAATGCTATTCAACAAAATATAATCATCAGCAGATCTATATCCATGATCATGAGGATGATCTTTAACATAGAGAATGTCACCAGGGGGTAGCTGAGCAGCAATATTCTGGATTAATTTAATCTGATTTTGATACATTCCTCCACCAAAATAAAGAACTACTGATTCTGGTTCTAAATGTAATGGGTAAAAGTAATAAGAAGCAGTATCATCGAATTCCGAAAAAGTAACCTCATTTTTGTAACGTCTTAAATTTTTGTATTTTATTAGGTGCTTATTAAAAGAAAGATGCCAGAAATCTATGTTATCAACAAGCTTGTCATGACGCATAAGAAGTAATTTTGATGTTATTGCATAGTAAAAAGCTCCAAGAAGGAGAAATGGATATGAAGTCTTAGCTTTAATAATTCCATCAAGATAGATATCAAAATTAGCTCTAAATTTGGTAAGAAAATCTTGAACTTTGCCATAATCGATGGACTTAGAATCAGATAGATAAAGTGCATAATTTTTTTCAAGCTGAGGACATTCAAATTCAGTTCCATTGAGTGTTAGATAACATTGATCTCCTTGGAGACGAGGCTCCATCAGTTGATATATGTATTTTGCATTATATTTCTTACATTTTATGGCACATATGAAGTTCATCATCAACGTAATATCTTCATGCATAATAAAATCTACATTATTATTTATAATTAAGTTTTCCCAAAAGATGGAATAACTAGATGTAGGTATTAATGATTCTTTATAATTTAAAACTGAGAACCCTCGATCACTTTGTATAGCTCCATTAAGATTAAAATTTCCATTAGTTACTTCTAAAATTTCATCATCAAGCATTTTTAAATCATTAGTATTAATTTCCAAATCACTTGATAGAAGTTTAGAAATTTCATCTTTAAAGCATATAACCTTATCTGAAACTCCATGCTCTCTTAATAACCTAACTTCATGATTGCTATATGCTACATGAATTAGGCTAAAGCTTTTATCTAGATGCTTAGACAATGCTAGGAACATTTCTGTTAATTCAAGTCTGTGAAATAGTACTAAGTTTTTCATGAAGCTTTTTTTATATTTTCAGAGGAAGTAAGTTGTATAATTATAAATAAATGAATTTTTCGATGATTTGAAGTCCAATCTTTGAACTTTTTTCAGGATGAAATTGTAAACCGATAATATTATCATGCTGTATGGCTGCATTAATATGCATGCCGTTATACTGATAGCAAGCAGTTGTATTCTTTTTATCATCTGTAGAAAAATGATACGAATGAACTAAATATACTGATGGGTTATTAGGAAGATCGCTTAATAGATTATCACGTGAATTAATTTCTAATTCAGCCCATCCAACAAAAGGAACTTTTCTTTGGGTCCCATCTATATCCTTAGACGGTATTTTTACAATATTCCCTGGTATCAAATTGAGTCCAGCATGAGTGCCAAACTCATTACTTTCGCTGCCGAGCATTTGCATTCCCAAACAAATACCTAATAAAGGCTTTCCTAGCTTTGCGTATTCTTTTATTGGATCGACTAAATCAAGCTCTTTTAAAGATGTCATTCCATTTAAAAATGCTCCAACTCCAGGAAGTATTAATCTATCAGCCTCAAGAATTTGAGATGGACTGTTTGCAAAAATTATTTTATCGACACCACACTTTTCAAGTGCACTCCTTACACTGAAAAGATTACCAGCTCCATAATCTACTATAGTTACAGTTAACATATTTCTCTTACTTTTATGCCTTTATCTTTTGCATAATCTCGTATTTCTTGGATTGAAGTTTTTTCATAATGAAGATTTCCAGCAACTGCAACTGCTGATGCTCCACTTTCAATAGAGTTTGAAAAATCAGAAAATTGTCCATATCCTCCACTTGCAATGACTGGAATTGATACTGACTCTGATACAGCTTTAATTAAATCAAGGTCATAACCTTTTTCTGTTCCCTCTTGATCAATAGATGTAAGGATTATTTCGCCTGCACCAAGCTCTTCGCCACGTTTCGCCCATTCAACTACATCAATTCTATTTCTCTCTCTACCAGAATCTGTATACACTTCCCAGGCATGATTAGATATTTTCTTAGCCTCAATCGACAATACCATGCATTGGGAGCCAAAACGGCGCGAAACTTGGCTTATTAGATCAGGATTTTGAACTGCTGCTGTATTTATAGCAACTTTATCAGCTCCTGACCTCAAAAGGTTATTAACATCTTCAACTGATCTTATGCCGCCTCCAACTGTCAGTGGTATAAATATATCATTAGCAGCTAGACTGACAATTTCAGTAAGGCTATTTCTTCCATAAAGACTTGCAACGATATCCATGTAGACAAGCTCATCAGCACCCTGTTTATAATATTTTAAAGCGTAGTCATTGACCGAACCTATAACACGGAGGCCTTCTAAATGAACACCCTTTATAAGCTTCATCCCTTTTACATCTAATCTTGCTATGATTCTTGTATTCATTGTTATTAATCTAAATGATTTTCATGCCAAACAGCATGATTTAATTCCCATTTATCATCAACTTTTTTCCATAAATGATCTGATCTCCAGCTATCCATAACAGCCTGAAATCTTTCGTCCGTAATGTCACAGTATTTAAGAAATTCATCATAATATTTACTTGGGAACTCAGCATCGAATCTTTTAACTAGAGCAACTCCTTCCTCTCTGGTAATTTTTCCATCACGAATTTCATGAGCAGCATCCGAAGTAGTCCTTCCGATTCCAAACTTAATTACACTAAGATGATAATGATAACCATCAATTTTATCATCTAAGCTAGCATATTTAGAATAGGTGCCTTCTGACCTTTCTGTATTAGGCTCAAAACCTGTGTTTTCTCGACAATAGTAATAATTTTCTTGGGGATCCCAGCATTTATAATAACCAAAAAAATGAATACTAGTATTGTTATCCATCAATGATTTATAGCTTGGAGCCATGAATGGCTTAAGATCAACCTCACTGACTCCGTGCTCAAGCCAAAACTCTGGTGGCATTCCTGAAAAATAATGTTTGTCATGATCCTGTATTTCTCTTGTTGGGACATAAGCATTTTTCATATCTCCGCCGTATTCAACTTCTCCATTTTCACCATACATTATTAATTCGACATTATACTTAACTGCCATATGCATAGGAAAATTTGCCTGGCCATAAATAAAAGGCTGAAATGGATCACCTAGGTGTTCTGTAGCTAGTTTAGCTAATTTTCGGGTTACAGCTCCGTTTGGAGTCCCGAGAATATTATCAAATCCCGCTCCGATAAAATTATCAAGGTTTCGCCTTCCTATTTCAGTTGCAACTAATGGAGCCCAAGTTACAGTTAATGGGTTCATTCCATATTTATATTTAAGCTGATGGGCTACAAAACTTCCATCTTTTCCACCGCTACAAGGAACAATCACATCATATTCACCATTCGTTTTGCGATACTTATCACATAATTCTTCAAGTTCTTTTTCTCTAAGATCCCAATCAAAATTATTTTTTTTATGTTCTGCAAAATTGCACGCAGAGCATACGCCATGCTCATCAAAAATAATTCTAGGGCGTTGATTTGAAATTACGCACTTTTTACAGAATTGAACTTCTTCTGGTAAATTATACTGCTGAATAACATTTCTTTTAGTCATGGGCTACCTCCTTAAGGTATTTTTTACATTTTTCAAAATCTACTAAATTGTCAATATCAATTGACCTTTCCCTGCTCATCTCATAAGCAATTGTTTTATCTGGGGTTAGATTTTTCTCACTATAGAGAGTTTTAATATTAAGTAAATATATTGCTCCATTAAGCTCGTAAGTTAAAGGAAGTGACTGTCTACGATGTCCATTAATTGGCAATGGTAAAAGTCTATTTAAAACATTATTTGATTCCATACTAAACATCCAGTATGGGGTTTTAGCGGTCTCACAAACTGAAGAACAAGCATTAGCTTTAGATAAGATCATTAGCTCGAACGCTTTATCAATATCATATGAAGTTCGAAGAGGTGATGTTGGTTGAAGTAAGGCCACATAGTCGTAGCCAGGAACTTTTTCTATTGCATGGAAAAGAACATCTATAGAAGAAGCTTCATCAGTAGCTAGCTTTGCTGGTCTCCTGAATGGAACTTCGCAGTTAAATTCTCGTGCAACTGAGATAATCTCATTGTCATCAGAAGATAATACAACTTTATCAATATACTTAGACTGTTGTGCAGCTTCAATTGTCCATGCTATCAATGGCTTTCCTCCCAGATTCAAAATATTTTTTTTGGATAATCCTTTTGAGCCACCTCGAGCAGTTATAACTGCAAGAATTTTTGGTAAATTCTTCATTATTCTGATTTATCAGAAGCTAGCTGTAAGTCTTCAGGACGTCCAACATCTATCCAGCTTTCATGCATTGGAAATACAGACGTATGCTGCTCAGCATCTAGCAGCCTCTTAAATAAAGTTGGCATGTCGCATGAGTTGCCCTCTTGTAAATACTCAAGGGCTATAGGATCTAATACATATATACCTGCATTAATAAGAGAACGATAAATTGGCTTCTCTTCAAATCCGGTAATATTAAAACTTTCAGCATTAACAACACCAAATGGATTTTGTATTTCATGATCTCTCACAGCCATAGTTGCTCTAGAATCAAGCTTTTTGTGATGATCTAAGATTTCTTTGTATCCTATATCTGTCAATAAGTCTCCATTAATAACAATTATTGGATGTATATGCTTTTCTGAAATAAGTGATAATGCCCCCGCTGTACCAAGTGGAGTTTCTTCTTGCAGATAAGATATCTTTACATCCCAAGCTTCACCATTTTTAAAATAGTCTTTAATTACATCTGGTAAATAAAATACTGAAATAATAAAGTTACTAAATCCTTGGGCAATAGCGCGAACAATAATATGTTCTAGCATTGGCTTTCCTTTAATGGGAAGCATCGGCTTTGGACAATTCTTAGTATGCGGCATAAGTCTTTTACCAAACCCTCCAGCCATAATTACTAAAGTATTTTCATGTTTATATTTTTTGTGTAGCTCATCTAACAAGAAAATATCAATTAAATGGGAGTCAGCATCAAGAACAGGAATATGATGAATTTTATGCTCCATCATGATTTTAATAGCCTCATGCCTTTGAATTGAACTATCAACAATAAGAGGTGAAGCAGTCATGATATCTTTAATAGCAGTATTTAAGTTACAACCTTTCATGAAACCACGACGAATATCTCCATCAGTTATTATACCTATTACAGTAGAGGCTTTATCAACAACAATAACTATTTGCAAACCACTTAATTCTAAACTTGAAATAGCATCAGCTATATTTGCATCAAATTCTAAAGTAGCTTGGTCTAGTAAAATCTTATTAATCATTTGTGAAAATCCTTTTATTTAATGGCCATAAAATATTTTTTTATTAACTAAATTTTTTCTTAAAGTAACTCCGGCCGCTATAGTTGTATTGGCTTTCAAGTGTAAATTTTCTAATACAACTGCACCAGATCCAATGAAAACTTCAAACTCAGTAGAAACACCACCACACAGCACAGCTCCAGGAGCTACATGGTTATGTTCTCCAATTCTGCAATCATGCTCAATAATTGCACCAGAGTTTATAACGCTACATTTGCCTATTAAAGCATGGGCCTGAACTATGGCTCCTGCCATAATTTGAGAACCTTCTTCAATAATTGAAGATTTAGATATATAAGCATTTGGGTGAATAAGCGTTTTAAATTGATAACCTAGATTTCTAAACTTCTTAGATAAGAGCTCGCGAGAAGAGTTCTTTGGTTTAGGGCCAACAGCATTAACCAATAACACTTCCTCTATAGAGAAATCTAGTACTTTATTATCACCGCCAATTACAGGAATACCATAAATGGATATACCTTTTTCTATATCAGGATCCACTATACCTATAATCTTTGAATCAATTAAATTTAAAATTTCTATAAGAACGGAGGCATGCCCACCCCCACCCAATAAAATAACGGGCTTATTCAATATAGTCACCGACCTTGAATTGAGTCATAGCTTTACTTCCTATTTTTTGCCAATAAAGATACGGTGACAAGCCTTTACCAGGTCGCATTATCCCAATATTGGTCTCGTTTAATGTTTCACCCTTGTTGATAACTTGAGTAGCTACTATACTTTTTCTTATTATTTCTCTGTTTGAAAGCTCGCTATCGGCAATAATTTTTTCATGAGAGCCTAAAGCTAACTCTGTCGACCTTATAGCTTTTATCATCTCATTAAGATTATGGGGATCAAGAGAAGCTCGATGATCAGGACCATCCATAGAACAATCAAGTGTAAAATGCTTTTCGATTATTCTTGCACCAAGAGCAACAGCTGCAATAGGAACAACTATTCCTTGAGTATGATCAGAATATCCGACTTTTAATCTTAATAACTTATGCATTTCATTGATAGCAAGAAGATTAACATCTATAAGAGGTGTTGGATATTCCGTCGTGCAATGTAAAATTGTTACTTTTCTAGCTAATACTTCTTGGCCTTCTTTTGATTCAAAGGCTTTCTTAAAGCTTGCTATGGAAGGCATGAGCTTATCAGTTTTACCTAAAAAGCCATATGCAATGACTGAAAGGGCCATTTTTATTTCTTCAATATCCGCCATGCCAGTCGAAAGTATTAAATCACAGCCTGTTTGAGCATGCTCAAGAACAAAAGGAGCATTTGTTAACTCTCCAGACGGTATTTTTAGCATAGGTAGCTTAAGATCTTCATAAAGAAACCTTAGGCTCTCTTGATCAAAAGCAGTTGAAAGAAAATCGATTTCTTTTTCTTTGCAATATTTATGTAAATCTGAAAATTGAGATTGGCTCAGTTCAAGCCTCTTGAGCATAGAATACTGACTTTCCTCAGTGTCACTTAGATCAATTTGATAATCTGCTTTTTTTGCTGACTTTGTTACTAAGCTATCTGCTACAAAAGTTTGAAATTTTACAGCATCCGCACCTGCCTCAACTGCTAAATCAATTAACTTATATGCAAGATCTATATTACCATTGTGATTAACTCCAGCTTCAGCAATTATATAAACGGGGTTCATCAATCAACCTCTTTTAAAAGCATAAATGCCTCAGCGCTTTTGCATCCTGCCTGAATGCCTCTGAGAGAGGCTAGCGCCTCTATTGCTTCAGCGCTTCTCGGAAACGGAAAATCACCCATTTCTGAACGAAAGATTCTCATTAAGTTAATTTTTTTCTCAAGATACCCTTCAATGCCTACAAACACATTTGGAATAAAATTTGATTGTCCTGGCTTCAGAGAAAAATCAGTCTCGGATAGAGTTTCATAAGCTAAGATTCTTTTTACATAGGGATGACGAAAAATTTTAGAAGCAGAAATTACAGCATCGAAAACAATTTCATGATCACTATGAGCATCGTCACGGAATACAGTGTAAATTTGGTCTGGTTGAATTTGCGATATTAAGGAACTAAAAGAACCTACTAATTCAGATTTTGATATTGTATCTAGTTTAGATGGAGGATATTTAAAACGATGAACTCCATGAAAGCCATAACCTTCCGAAACAAGCTTAATTTCGTTGTTACGTTCATCTATTTGTTCTTGTGAAAACCCACCCTCTAAACTCATGTCTGTTACCAATAGCCAATGAATCTCATAATCTTGAGATTTTAATTTAAGTATAGTTCCTCCACATCCCAAAGTTTCATCATCAGCATGCGGTGCAATAAATAATACTTTCTTCATAAATAGTCTTCCTCAATTTTAAAGTTCATTTCTAAGTTTTTAAGTAACACAGCATCTCGACCTGCAACTTTTACTAACAATGAATCTGAATCTCTACTTAAAATAAACCCAGGTTCAATATCTTCTGGGTACTTGTCAACTTCAATCAAGCATTCAGGGACCTTTATATAAGTGTTGCCTACTTTGAATTCTGCACATGTATAAGGATGGGAAAGTGATCTTACTAGATTATATATTGCTTGTGCTGACATTCTCCAATCTATCAATCCATCGGTTTGATCTCTTTTTCTCCAGTAAGTTGCCTTATTTTTATCTTGATATAAGAATTTAACTTCTTTATTAAAAAAATCTATAGTGAAATTTTTTATTTGCTCTGAGGCTTTGCTTATGATTTTTTTATAAAGATCAGATGCATTATCATCTGCTAGAATTTTGATTTTTTCCTGACTGATAATTGGTCCAGAATCTGCAAATGCATCCATTTTAAAGAAAGTTGATCCTGTTTCCTCTAAACCTAGAGCTAGAGCCCATATAATAGGATGTCGACCTCGATTTCTTGGTAATAATGCAGGATGAAAGCCTATAACACCAAGATTTGGTATAGATAAAATAGTTTCATCTAATAAATAACTCCACCCAAAACAATATATTAAATCTAATGAATAATTTTTAAGGAATTTAGATGACATTTCTCTTTTATTGATTGATTCATATTGATATGGGATTGAGTTAGCTTCACATATATATTTTAAATCAACAAAATCAGCGTTTACTTTTGAAGCTTTTTTAGTCAAGACCGCGCAAATCTCAACCTCCGGCATTCCAATCAGAATGTTTAAAAATGATTCACTGGATTTAACGCAACCTATAAAGCCAATTTTAAGTGTCATAAAATTCTTTGATAATTAAGTTATTAATGGGGGTACTTTTTATAATTTTTAAAATTTTATCAGAACTTCCGCCTGAGCCATATGGATTATCTTCATAAAAGCATTTCTTTTTAAAATCTTCAGACATAGCTTTATCAAGAGACTTCTTTATAGATGATATATTTTCATTACTATCTATAATTGTCCCTCCTTTAATACGGCCACCCTGTCGGCATCCAATATTAACTGTTGGCTTGTGAAAAGCTGGAGCTTCAATTATGCCGCTCGAAGAATTACCAATAACCAATTCACAGTATTTAAGTAAACTTAAATATCGAAGCTGACCAAGAGATGTAATTAATAAAACTTGATCAGAATTATTTTTTTGAAATACATCTAAAGCGTTAATTAACCCTTGATTGTGAGTATCAGCATTAGGGTAGGTAATAACAAATTTTATATTCTTGTATGTATCTAAAACATGCAGTAAATTCTCAAGCGCTTCTAGCGCACCGTTGTTACTCAAGGTAACAGGGTGATAAGTTACAATAAAAAAAGGGTCCATAATATCAAAATTAATTGATTTCGCTAGAGCTTGCCTATCAAGTAAATCCAATGATTTGATGTTATCTATTCCAGGCGCGCCAAAATTATAAACTTGTTGAGGTTGTTCACCTAGCTGTATTACTCTATTACGATATACTTCGGTAGAAGTAAAGTGAAGATGCGACATTTTAGTAATGGAATGTCTTACAGCTTCATCTATAAGACCTTCGGTAATTTCACCCCCATGAATATGTGCGATAGGAATACGTGTGAGCATTGCGGCTTGACAAATTGCCATTAATTCAAATCTATCACCTAAAACTACCAAGAGATCAGGCTTATTTATAGAAAAAACTGCTTCAGCTTGAACCAAAGCGGAGCCCATTGATTTTGCAATTCCATTAGAAGAGTCAGAGGGATCTAGAAAATCTAAACGGTTGTTGATTACAAAACCATCTTGCTCTATTTGAAGAAAAGTATTACCAAACTTTTCTGAAAGATGGGTTCCTCCTACTAATAGTTGAAGTTCGACTTTAGAGCTTTCATTCAATCCTTTTATTATCCAATATAGTAAGCCATATTCTGCCCGGGTCCCAGTAAATACAGCAATTTTTCTCATATCAAACATTAATAGTTGAACTTGGCAGATTGACTAGGCATGCTTCTATTTCCTTAGATACCGAAAGATCATCTCGCATTGCATCAGTAAACATCGGTAGTCTGTGTAAAAGAGTCCATATCGGCCGAGTCATTACACCTTGGGCATTTGTTTTATCTAACAAATCATTACGAAACTTCTTATTTGGACATATAACAGAATTAAGCCAATAATTTGACTTAGCATAATCTGGTTCTTTGAAAAACTTAATATCTGTATCTAGAAAAAACTGATCATAAATTTCTGCAACTTTCCTTTTTTTGTTAATATAAGTTTCAAGTACTTCAATCTGAGCACAGCCTAGTGCGGCGTTAATATTAGGCATTCTATAATTAAATCCAGGTTCGTCATGAAAGAATTCATACTTATGAGGAACTTTTGCAGTAGTAGTTACATGCTTCACATGATTACCTCTTTTTTTAGTTTGGCAAAGTACTGCACCACCTCCTCCAGTAGTAATAATTTTATTTCCATTAAAACTTAAGGCGCCAAAATCGCCCAATGTTCCAGTGTGGCGACCTTTGTATAAGGACCCCAGACTTTCAGCCGCATCCTCAATCAGAGTTAACTTCCACTCCTCACAAATAGCTATTAGCTCATCAAGCTCAACAGGATGCCCAAAGGTATGCATTGGGACAATAGCTTTAATTCTTTGACCTGTTTTTTTATGAAAAGCTCCATCTTGATCAATAGCAGCGAATTTATGAAGGAATTTAGATACTGCAAGAGGGCATAAGCCAAGACTTTTTTTTGAAACATCAAGAAAAATTGGTGATGCTCCCATATGATGAATAACATTACCAGTAGCAACAAATGTTAATGCTTGTGTAATAACTAAATCACCCTTTTGGACTCCGGATACATGCAAAGCAGCATGCAAAGCTGCTGTGCCATTGGAAGTTGCAATAGCTTTATTAGAGCCTGTAAATAGTTCAATTTCTTTTTCAAATTGATCAACAAACTTCCCGACGCTTGATACAAATGTACTATCGATAGTCTCGAGGACATATTTTTTTTCATTACCGCCGAATGTTGGAGCATGCAAAGGAATAAAATCGTTGCTTTTATAAAGCTCACGAATAAACTTAGTTATTAGATTAATGTTCAAGAGTACTAAAACCCACGATTACATTTTACCATCTAAAAACTTGCCCTTCTCTTGATAAGAAAACCCTGGAATCATTTTAAAGAAAAGATCAACAATTTGATCTTTACTCCAACTTAATTGAGCCTTCATGTCGCTAATTGATTCTGTAAAAAAAGCTAATAGCGTAGCGTCATATTTAGGGTCGGTCTTAATTATTCCAATACTATCGAAGCGTTTCATACTTAGCACCTCCTGATCGGTAAAAAACTCTTCAAAATCTTTTTCGCCAGTAGTATCACTGGGCGCAAACAAAACAGGCCACTTTCCATCAGCGGGTAGAATAGACACAAGATCCCTGGCCTCATCTTCCGAAGTGCATTCATGCGCCTGAAAGCCTTGGCTATTAAGAAACTTAACTGCAATATCCGAAAAAGTTGCCAAGTGCAATAACTCGCTTAATTTGGGAAAGAAAATATCTCTATTCTCACCGAAAATGCATGACATTAAACATAGCTCTCCAGACTCCTGCGGAGTAACAAAATAGCGCCTCACATCATTAGGAGCTACTATTGGTTGTTGCTTATTAATACGCTGACTAAACCCATGCAAAAGAGAACCGTCAGAAAAAGCTACATTGGCGAATCGCGCAGTTGAAATAGATATATGCTCGCTGTGCTTTAGTAAAAACATCTCCATAATCCGCTTTGAGGCTCCCATCATATTAACGGGATTGGCTGCCTTATCTGTAGATACACAAAAGTACTTCTTGCTACCCTTCTTGATAGATTGCCGAATGGTTTTTTCTGTATTGAAAATATTTACGTCAATCATGCGCATCAGAGTGTATGGGTCTTTTTCACTTCTTACATGCTTTAGTGCAGAGAGATTTAGAACATAATCGTACCTTCCATCAGCCTCAATAAATGCGTCATACTCAATCGAACCTATATCTAATGCGAAAGTTCGAAAGTCCCCATTCATGTAACCCAGAGAGCTCCTAATATCCCTTACAAGTTCGACAAGATTATTTTCACTGATATCAACAACATGAAGTACCTTAGGGTTACGCTTAAAAATTTCCTTAGTAACCGCCTGTCCGATCGATCCTGCACCGCCAAGAACTAAAAAACGTCCCTTAGATACCACTCGACTCAAATGTTCGCTATTCTTATTGATATCCGAAACAAAGAGAGGAGATTTACGTCCAATCAACCCCAAAACATCTAGCATAATAAACCTTTACTGTTGTCGTATTAATAATTAACTTTTATCAAAAGTTAGCTTATTGTTCATTTAAGAATTGTAAACCTAAAAATTATTGAGTTTTTTTAATGAAAACATAATGCCTTATAAGCACTATAACAACACTTAGCATACCACCTAATAGAGCGATTAAGATAAAAATTAAAGCTCTTTTAGGCTCTGATTTTAGTTCCATTATCGCAGGAGGGTCAATGTAATCAAAAACGTAATATTGATTGGCTTCAATTAGGGTTAACTTTTTAGTTTCTTCTTGAAGGAGTTGGGCTATAACTTGCTTGATTTCAGATAAACCAGTCATTGAAATTTGTTGATTAAGGTAGCTAACAGCCTTTTCTGACTCTGATTTATCTTTTTGTCTATAAAAAGCATTAACTTCGTTAACAATTAACTCAACCCATTGCTTCGCAATAAATGGTGATTGATGTTTGATTGCCAGAGTGATAAAGCCAGATTTTTTATCTTCACTTAAACTTAAGTGTTCGGTTTTAAATACTTCAAAGCTTTCTTGGGCGCTTGGTATTTGTTGCTGAGGATAAGAAAAGTCTCTAATCCAAGTATTGCTGTTCGTATCATAAATACTATCATCAAAAGTCAGTGTATTTATTTTAGGGTTCCAAGATTTAACAGCCATAAGATCTGGCAGGTAAATATTTGTCAGTATGTTGTTTTCAAAAAAACTCAGAGAGCTAATCTTTTGTATTGCTTTTTCAGAATTACCTTCATCACTACCAGGGGGGAGGCTTATCCCAGCAAGCCCTGCAATGCCACTATAACTTTCTAAGGCTCCAGAAATGCCACTAGATGTGTTAACAGGAAATAGTAAAGCTTTAGATTCATATATATTAGGTAGAAGTAAACTATAAATAACTCCAATAATAGATACAAAAGCGGTCAAAGAAACAATAATCCATTTTCCCTCCAATAGAACATAAAAAAATTCTCGAAGATCTATTTCATCATCAAAATCGTTGGGATGTTTATTGCTATATGTTTCTTCCATAAAAAATTATGTATTGATGTATGACTTAAGTTTATCGTATTCTTGTCTCTTTTTGATAATAAATTGCTTCGTTATAGCTGTTTTTTCTTGGATACCCTTCGGCGTTAAAATATATGCATAATTTAATTTTTTGTTTGAATTATTAAAGTTATGTATTTTAATAAACC
>Ga0115003_10000923_pt1 | contig 26306 bp, 15 predicted proteins | sample ArcticOcean_MG_C_7_FD_88736 | JGI IMG/M metagenome (GOLD analysis project Ga0115003, IMG submission 88736) | Marine microbial communities from western Arctic Ocean - ArcticOcean_MG_CB11_88 | ecosystem: Environmental > Aquatic > Marine > Oceanic | place: Arctic Ocean: Canada Basin | collected... | reverse complement strand
CTATGAAGCCAGCTCCCTGCTCAAAGAATACATCGATACAAATTTCCCTTCCTCACGGGTGATCGTTTTGGGAGACTTGAACGACATCCTCACCGACAACTATGCAAACAACGTGTTCAAGGTGTTTCTAGAGGACCCCACAAACTACCGTTTTGCAGATGAGGAGATTGCTTCCGGCGCATCGACAGACTGGTCCTATCCTGGTTGGCCTTCACACATCGACCACATCCTCATTACAAACGAGCTCTTCGGTGATCTTTCAAATCCTGGCACTGAAGTCCAAACAATCAAGGTTGACGACTTCATGTCGGGCGGATTTTCAAGCTATGATTATTACATTTCCGACCACAGACCCGTGGGAATGAAAATCCAAGTGACTCCCGCTTCAGTAACTTTGGTTGAAGGATCGAACACCCACATGGAGATCTTCCCCAATCCCACAAACGGACAGGTATCCATAGACTTGACGCAATGCACCGCTCCCACTGAACTTCGCATCACCGATGTACATGGAAAATCCATCTACACCATGCGCTATCCGAAAGGCGAATTGATCGATTTAAATTTCGAAGGACCCGCCGGAATATATTTGCTAAGTCTGGAATCTGGGAATACCACATCTGTGACGAGATTGATCAAAGAATAAATGGATACAGAATGAAAAAATGCCAATCATTGGGGCATGAATATGGCAATGTCACTTTTACAAATTGATGAACGATCGAAGAGTGTGATTTATGATCCTCAATACAATTATCAATACAATAAATACGTTGATGAATTGAAACCGTAAAATTCTCAAATTCATAAACACATGTTGACATTTATTTTATTACAAACTCTACTTATTGGAACACCGCAAGAATTAAGCTCAGCTGCTGAAAGCCTACACAATCCTTATGTTGTCTATAATGCAATTGAACAGCCCATCGACTACCCATGTGGAGATATCCCTTCAGACCAAGGAGTTTGTACTGATGTCATTGTTAGAGCCTTTAAAATAATGGGACGATGTTTACAAGAAGAAATCCATGAATATAGATTATCGAAAGGCGAATCAACAGGAAAAAACATTGACCACAGAAGAATTCCAAATCTTGCTGCCTACTTCGCGAGTCTGAATATGGAGAGTCATGAGTATTTAGAACCTGGTGATATTATTTGGTGGAAACTCGGAGGAGCGAACGGCATAAATCACATCGGGATTATGATAGATAATGGAATGGTGATGCATAATATCGGGAGAGGTCAGGTAGCTGATGTGCGTCCAGAGGACTACTATATACATAGGATTTACCGCCTACCGGGATAGGGAGATACAGGATAGGCATAAAGTTCCTGTCACTGTTTTGTGCTCTACTCATGACACAAGCCCTAGGATAGTCAAGACTGCACTCTTACGAAATTTCAGAATCAGTTCAAATAATGCAACAGACCTCACAAGGTGTCTTGTAACAGACTCATTATTGAATTCCTGAAGAATATTCCCTATAGACAAGATTACAATTGCCACCTTCTATGGCAATCGCTGCAGCATATTCTTTGTCAGGAAAAAGATCTTTTCCGAACCAAACCTCTTGAACATTGCTTTCGTGAATCAATTGAATGGACGACCATTCGTTGCCGTTTTGCATCGAAACATCGAGTTCTTTCATATAATTAGAAAGTCCTTTTCCCAATCCTTTTAGAATGGCTTCTTTACGTGTCCAGTATTGAAAAAACAATGTGTGTTGCTCTAATCCTTTGGTTTTTTCAATTGATTCAATCTCGTCATTTGAAAAAAAGTTTTTCGCTACGAGTTCAAAATCGAATTCACGATTTATTTGTTCGATGTCAATTCCAATATTGCGCCCATGACTGAATGCGATAAGTGCAAAATCTCCCGAGTGAGACAAATTAAAGCACAAGTCGCCTTGGTGGTTATTATCTGTTGCAAGTATTGGCTTGCCGTAACAGTTGTATTCAAATGAAACTCTCGCAGGATCCTGCTTGAGGTAAAAACTTAGCAAGTTGCGCAAAACACCACGGGTTAGAATATATCTAATTTTATCCTTTTCAAAATGAAATCTTGAAGCTTTTTCTTTTTCTTCGGGTACAAGAAGATGATACAATTCTTCATAATTAAAATTGTCTTCACGCAGATGCACACGCCAAACACAAACCTGATTGGCATCAATAATTTCGTGAGGAATTGATGGCTCCCATTCCATTTCTCTTTTCATTTATACGAATTGTCATTTTGAGGTTCTTCGCTGAAGTTTCATTTTCATACCATGCTTTGGTCGTAAATTAATCAACTGATCAAATTCAACTTTATGACCCGGAACGAGATTTGCCTTCCATTTCTGAGCAATAGTAGCTACTAAAAGCACCCCTTCGTACCATGCAAAGCTCTGTCCAATACAGGACCTTGGTCCTGCGCTAAACGGAAAATATTCGTATTTGGAATTTGGACCCGCAGAACGTTCTTTAGAGTTATGTGGATTAAACTTATCCGGATCCTTATGGAAACGCGAATCACGATGTGTTAAGTATGGACTCATCAAGACAATTGCTCCCCCAGGAACGACATAATCCCCTATATGAAAGTCTTTTAATGCTTGCCGAGAGATAATATAAATAGGTGGATAAAGTCGCATGGATTCCTCAAAGACCATTCTGGTGAATTCCAGCTTGGAGTAATCTGCTGCTGTAGGAGTTCTCCCCTGTAAGACTCGATCAAGTTCTTCATGTAATTCAGCCTCGACTTCAGGATTTTGAGAAAGTAAATACCATGTCCATGTGAGCGCCAAAGAAGTAGTGTCAAATGCCGTTAAAAACAAGGTCAATGCCTCGTCTCTGATTTGCAAATCTGTCATACCACCATCCCTGCCGATTTCATCTTGAGCGCTGAGTAACAATGATAGAAAGTCCCCGTTATTCAATCTTTTATCGCGACGCTCATCAATAATTCTATAAATAGTATTATCGAGTCTTTTTTTAGCTTTAAAAAAACGTTTATTTCCAGGAAGAGGGAGTTTGAGTGACAATTCCGCCAATGGCATCGTAATCCTTCCAAACAGATTCATTACATCTTTCAATGCAGAATTAATTTCTGGAATTTCCTTCTCAATATCCACATTAAAAAGTGTTTTTCCTGCGATACCCGTTCCTAGCTTCACCATTTCCTCAAACATATCTACCGTCACGCCATCTTCCCAATCTGATATCAGGCGTGATGAACACTCTATCATTGCTGGAGCGTAGGTGTCCATCATCCTCATGTGGAAGGCTGGTTGCATAATTCGGGATTGACGCTTGTGAAAGTCTCCTTCACTTGTAAGAAGACCCTCTCCCAGAATTTCTTTCGCTACTTCCAATGGTCGGCCCTTGACAAAATTGCTGTTTTGAGTCAACAATACTTCCTTGACATAATCCGGATGATTCAAATAGACGATCCGCAGTGGCCCCATTTTAAAATGAACAATGTCTCCATACTCTTGCGACGCTTTTCTAAGAAAATCAAGACTGTCTTTCCTAAAAGAAAATAAGTTGGCAAAAGGAATATTTGATTTGGGGCCCGGCGGAATCTTGTTTTTAATTTCAGAATTCATAGTCTCTCTTTTGAATTAAAATTTATAGATAACACAACCAACTTGAAGGCCTGAACCAACAGTTATTATTAATCCGAGGTCTCCCGTTTTGACCAGTTTCTTTTCTATCGCTTCGTTCATTCCAAATGGAAGTGATGACGTAAACAAATCTGGGCCCTCTCCCACAACATTAATATATTTTTCTTTTGCGAATTTTAGATGATTCCCTAATCGCACGATAAATCCAGATGAAATTTGAGGCGGAAACACCTTCGTTATTTGATCCAACTCAAGAGCTTCCTTCTCAAGTAATTCATCAACGGCGTGTTCAATAATTGCGATGTACTTGCTCTCTAATTCCGGATCTTTTTCGACATTCATTCGAAGTTTAATCTCTTGTGATGAGTAGGAGGCGTTTGAAGAATATGCATCTAATGCACCTACATCATATTTAAAATGAAATGGAGAGAAGCCATTCCCCTCAGGTGAATGAGAGTCAATAATTATCGCTGAAGCTGAACTTGTCAACCCAACACGCACATCAGATGCTATTCCTACATTATTTTCAATTTCTGAGGAGACAATCATAACTCTCTTATATTTTTCTGCTTCCATCATTTTTTGAGCAATATATAATCCGTTCATGAACCCCATAGAACCATTAAAAACATCAAAGGCGAACGTTTTGCTTTTCTCTTGTTCTAATGTAGCTGCATTCATATCTAATTTTCCGGCCAGCAACGCTGCATATGCAGGCTCCAAAATGTAATCACTGCGATAAACACCACAAAACATTAAAAGCTCTATGTCGTTGCTTTTGTAAGTGGATTTTTCTAGACAATTGATTGCCGCAGAGTACAGTAATTCCATAGAATCTACATCAGCTGACATTCCTTGCATAACTGTTCCTATACTTTCGATTTTAATGTCCCGAATCTTTTTGACAGGTTTAGGGGATTCCAAATTAGTCAAGGTGCTTGATACTTTCGCCGCTGGAGTAACTTGACGCAATCGATCTGGAAGATCGTCAAAAACATAAAGAGCCGTTCCAACAGTAAGCCCAGAAGCAGAGATGCTAAATATTATTTTGTCACCGGTCTGAATATTGTCATTGCTAATCTGATCGGCAACGGCAACCATATGAGATGTTGAAGCTGTATTCCCTCTTTCAGCTAGATTATTAATTGTATTTCTAGCGTCAAAAACTTCATCCTGTAACATCCTGTTTATTTCTTGTCTTGCACTATTCAATGTCATTCTTGAGGTCTGGTGCATAAGTAAATGGTTGCACTCTTCTGGTTTCCATCCTGCTTTCTCAAGTATGTCAAGTGCGTATTTCGTACCTGACTTCATCGCAACATCGGTAAGGTTAACCGAATCGGTCGTCATGATCCAACCACCCGTTTCCGCTTCTTTTGCGATGCAATAAGGGCTGTACTTGCCATACGTTTGGAGATCGATTTTTTGGAATCCCGTTTTGTTGTCCAATCCTTTCTCAAGAATCACTGCCGCTCCAGCATCCCCAAGTGTCAAACAAGCAATTCGATCATCCATAAAACTTTCAATTTCACGTTGTGCCGTCTTCGTAAGGTGAGTAATGTACTCTCCACTTACTACCATCCCCCTACGAATAGACCCTGCCTCGATCATTGCATTCACAACATGAATGCCTGTAAACATACCTGCGCAAGCATTCGATATATCGAACACAATCGCATTGGTAAAGTTGAAATGTTTCTTAAGTTTTATTGACGTACTCGGCTCAAACGAAAACATCTTTGGGCCATCTTCTCTGGAGATATTACAGCAAATTACAATGTCAATATCTTCCGGATTATATATTGAATTTTCAAGACATTTTTCAACTGCCTTCTTGGCCAAATCAATCGCAAACTCTTTTTCACCAGCCATACGTCTTGACTCAATACCTGTAATTCTCGCCAGTGGAAATTTAATTTGGTTTGCGCATTCATTCACTACCTCATCTGTCGAAAATGAATCCGGTGGAAGGTAGGTCCCCAAGCTTTCAATAATGATGTTTGGTTTATCGTCCATTTCAAGGTTGATTCGTTTTATTTTCTACCTATGTAGCCCATAATCTTTTCTGGCTCCACGTATAAGCTTATTCGCGCCAATTGCTTACTCAATTGTTTAACAAGGTGCCCATACAACACATCGGACTCTATGCCAAACGCTCTGAAAGCCTGAATTAGTTGATGCTCCTCAGTTTTATCTCCATATACAGATTTCATTATTGTCTTTAATGCAAAGTTATTTCGCATTCTCTCCCATTTAGTTCCCGTTCTGAACAACTCATTATATATTCCTACACATAAGTCCATGTGTCTGGTTTCATCTTGTATGGAAATCGTTTTACAAATACTACAGAATAATTTATCTGGCATTATATCGTCCTCACTAAAGAATTCAAGATAAGCTGCACCTATCGCTTCTACGATTACTGCGAGAAACATACCTACTCCTGGCGTCAATCGTGCAAGCCACATATACCGCTTAGCACCATCAATAAGTTTAGCTGAAATGAATTCCTTTGCCTCTAATTTTTCAACTAAAAAACGACGGAATGTAGCGGAGTGCTTTGCTTCGTCATTGATAAAAGTTGTCATCGCTTCTTGGATTTCACGATATCTCGTATAATGAATAATACCCATGCTTAAAGGAGCAATTGCACTTTGCTCGACAACCAAAGCGTGGTTCGCAATATCTCGTAATCCACGAAGTTGTCGCTTTAATACCAATTCTTTCAATTGCGCAAAATCAGCTGAGTCATCCGGTAAATGAGCCGATTGTAGTGTTTGTTGAATAAGTGCCTCTATTTCTTTTAAATCACTTAATACTTGCTGTTTAATTACATAAAAGTCTTTTTCTATTTTCAGCTTCAATCGCTCCTGTTCAGAGATGAATATTGCCTTCACCTTCTTTAGTTCAATTTTTATAGCTTCTATTTCATTGGTTGCTTTCAATAATTCTGCGTCCTGTTTTTCACGCTCTTTATCTGATTTAATATGTATTACTTCGTTGTCAACCTTAATCAATCCTAATCTTTGTTGTTCATTTAGGTCTATCAATTCACTTTGAAGAATTTCTAGCTGATCTTCTAATGTTGAAACAGAAAATTGATGCTCTTTAAGTGGTGACAGGACTAAAACAGCCTTATGAATTGAGTCTTTGCTCGAAGGAATACATTCTCCGATATCTTTTAATGCATCTTCTGTAAACGGAAGCTCATTTTGCTGAATCTGAGTTGTTTTTAGGGCAATCGTTTCCGCAATCATTGGAAGAACCATCGAAAAAATTCGCAATAATTCTTTTGATTCTAGATTTTCCAAATTTTCCTTCAGGTTGTGCTTCACATCCTGCGCCCAATCAAATTCCGTTTCTTTACTCCAATACTTTTCCTCGCAATCCTTCGTGTATTGCGTAAAGTTTCGTGTTGGCGTTTTGTAGTAGTTCGGGCGTCCTTTTAATTTCTCTTTTGACATTGGGTTAAGTGATTTCTTTATAATTCTGGCTAATTCAAACCGATTCAATTTGAAACGATACATATAGAATCAAACAAAAAAATGAACAACAAATGGTCATATAAAGATAGCCAATTTTCTGATATCTCAAATAAAAATCAGCATTTCAACAAAAAGAATATTTTACAACCGACAATTGAACTTTTTGATTATTCCTTCAATAGCATTACCTTTATATAGGTTGCGATAGTCACAAACACTATCATCAACTGCTCTGATTTACAATTACAACCTTGACCATGAATAAGTTGCTGAATTACATCGTATGACCAACGAACCCAATTCACTTGTTGACATCTTACGGTGGAGAGCAATACATGAGCCTTATCGTTTAGCATATCGATATCTGAAAGATGGTGAAAATGATGAGGTAACGACTACATATAGTGAGTTGGATCGACATACCCGATGTATTGCCGCAAAATTACAAGCCTTATCTAAGCCAGGAGAAAGGGCTGTGCTACTGTTTCCTCCAGGTTTAGATTTTATAGCCGCGTATTTTGCAGGTTTATATGCTGGTGTCATTGTTATTCCAACATATCCTCCTCATCCCGCTCGTTTAGAAAAAACACTTGAAACAACTCTGAGAATAATTGCCGATGCTGAACCTACGTCCGTTTTGCTTACCTCATCACTGTACGAGTCTATAAATTCTAAATCATCTATAAAGGAAAAGTTTGACACAATTAAGTTTTTGGTAACTGATACAGATGAAATATTCAATTGGGACAAACAATGGCAACAACCGAAAATCAATAAAGATGATATTGCATTTATCCAATATACCTCAGGATCTACAAGTACGCCACAAGGGGTGATGATCAGTCATGGCAATCTTCTCAATAATTTAGAAAGAATTGAGAAATCTATGGCGTTGACGTCGCAAAGCAGTACTGTATTTTGGTTGCCTCCCTATCACGACATGGGACTTATAGGAGGTATTTTACAATCTCTGTATACTGGATATCCCGTTACATTGATGCCTCATTTACTGTTTTTGCAAAAGCCAATTCGTTGGCTCAAGGCTATCTCGAAATATAAAGCGACCACAAGTGGAGCGCCTAATTTTGCATATGACTTATGCGTCAGGAAAATCAAGGCAGAACAAATAAAGGAGCTTGATCTCAGCAGTTGGGAAGTTGCTTTTAATGGAGCCGAACCAATCCATCATCTAACAATGGATCAATTTGCTGACCACTTTTTTTCTTGCGGTTATAAACGGGAAGCCTTTTTCCCTTGTTATGGCTTAGCCGAATCAACCCTTATGGTTACAGGTGGACCAAAATCTAGAATGCCAAAAAAGCAAACTCTTTTAAAGTCTGGCCTCCAGGAAAACAAGGTAATCCAGGCAGAGGGAAATGATGAGGGCACCCAAACCATAATTAGCTCTGGCCAAAGTATTGGACAACAGAAGATTATCATCGTTGATGTTGAAACACATTCTCAATGTCCCCCAGGTTGTATTGGAGAAGTATGGATAAGTAGCTCTTGCGTTGGCAAAGGCTATTGGAATAGACCCACCGAATCGAATTCCACTTTTGATGTCTGTTTGTCAGGAACTACGGAGGAATTCTATTTACGCACTGGTGATCTAGGTTTCATGTCTGAAGAAGAGCTGTACATTACAGGACGGCTTAAAAACTTAATTATTATAAATGGGAAAAACCATTATCCTCATGATATTCAAAGAACAGTTGAAGAATCACATCTCGCAATAGGCTCAGCTAGCTGTGCAGTTTTCTCAGTAGAAAATACAAATAGTGAGCGAGTGATCGTTGTCGCTGAAATTCATCATAAACAGGTTAGTCACCGAGACGAATTAATAAATACGATACGTCGAGTAGTTTCTCAAGAACATGCTATTTCCGTCTCAGACATCAAGCTGGTTTTGCCCGGAAGTATTCCTAAAACCACAAGTGGAAAAATAAAACACTTCCTCTGTAAAAAGAATTATTTAACCAAAACACTTAAAGAAATCACGCTATCATGAAATTTGGGATTTTTATCGATTTACAATTACCTCGTCCATGGAATGAAGGAGATGAAGCCAAGCTTTTTCAAGAAGCACTTGAACAGGTGGAATTGGCTGACAGTCTAGGGATCGATTACGTTTGGGTTCAAGAACATCATTTCCTTGAAGAATATAGTCACTCCTCTGCTCCTGAAGTCTTTCTTGCCGCAGCCACTCAACGATCGAAAAACATACGTCTGGGACATGGGATTGTATTAATGTCTCCAAAGTACAATCATCCAGCAAGAATAGCAGAGCGGTTATCTACACTCGATATCCTAAGTGGTGGCAGGTTGGAATGGGGTTCTGGTGAATCGGGTTCACGGATGGAATTGGAAGGGTTTGGAGTCGATTTCGTGGATAAGCGACCAATGTGGGCTGAATCCTTAAGAGAAACGGCAAAAATGATGAGTATGAGCCCTTACCCTGGCTACCAAGGAAAATATTTTTCAATGCCATCCAGAAATGTGGTGCCTAAACCCATGCAGAAACCACACCCTCCAATTTGGGCAGCATGCTCAAATCGGGACAGTTTGAAAATGTGTGCCCAACTCGGCATTGGAGGCTTAACCTTTGCATTTATAAATGCTGAAGAGGCTAAATTTTGGGTGGATGAATATTATAAAACCTTTAAAGAAGAATGCGACCCTATTGGACAAGCCGTGAACCCCAATGTAGCTATGCTTACGGGTTTTATGTGTGACAAAGATCCTGAAGTTGCCATGCAAAAAGGTCAAGAAGGGGCGCAGTTTTTCGCCTTCGGATTGGGTCATTATTACCGAGATGGGACACATGAACCTGGAGGCACAAACGTTTGGGATGAATTTAAGAAGAGACCCGAATCTAAGGATGAAAAATTAGAACGTGAGCGCAAAAAAGCCGGAATGAGCGGGATTGGTTCTCCTGAACAATTGATTAAAAACTTTCGTGCGCTAGAAGACTCGGGAGTAGATCAATTAATCCTGTTACACCAATGTGGCAAGTATAAACACGAAGACATCTGTGAGTCCATGAAACTTTTTGCCGCTGAAGTCTTGCCCGAATTTAGAGAGAGAGAAGCGATACGTGAAAAAGTAAAGGAAACGGAATTGGCTTTATTCATTGAAGAAGCAAATAAAAAAGCACGCACACCACGAAGCACAGAAAAGACTCAAGCCATTGATGCCTATCCATTAATGTGGAAAAAAATGAGTTCAGCTGATTCAGAAGGCAAGCTTGACCGCCGACCCGGAATGACCGCATTTTGGCAAATGCAGGCAGGTGGTAAGCGAACAAAGAAAAAATAAGCAAAGAATTAATAATTTGATCGTATTAGAATAAGGAATGAAAGAGGAATTAAGCGCAAAAGCTGTTGAGGAATGGCTCATCGTACAGATCGCAAAGTTAATTGGTCAAAAAACTGAGTCCATAGACGTCCATAAATCTTTTGCGGATTACGGACTTTCATCCTTGGATGCTGTCTCTTTGTCTGGCGACTTGGAAGAAATACTAAATCAACAATTGCCGCCAACTTTGGCATATGACCATCCGAGTATTTCAATGCTCTCTCAATATTTGGCAAATAAGAAACCCTCTGAGACCACCAAATCAAATAATTCTGCAAATAAATCAGACCCAAAGGAGGCAATCGCCATTGTTGGAATGGGGTGTAGATTCCCCGGAGCGAGTAGTCCTGAAGAATATTGGCAACTGCTTAGTCAGGGTGTCGATAAAATTTCAGATGTCCCTAAAGATCGTTGGGACAATGAACAATTTTACCATCCAGACCCTTCCGTTCCTGGCAAAGCAACTACTTTTAAAGGAGGGTATTTAGATAATATTGACCAATTTGACCCCTTCTTTTTTGGAATATCACCAAGCGAAGCAAAAAACATGGACCCTCAACAGCGATTGTTGATGGAGTTATCCTACGAAGCTTTAGATGATTCGGGTCAAAATATAGAAGAGACCAGCGGGTCGAAAACAGGTGTCTTTATTGGTATTTCAATCAATGAATACAGTCAAATACAGTTAGAAGACCCCGTAAAGATTACCAGTCATTCTGCGACTGGATCGGCCTTATCAATTGCAGCGAATCGCATATCCTACAATTACAACTTCCGAGGACCAAGTTTAGCTGTTGACACAGCCTGCTCATCTTCTCTTTCTGCGGTTCACCTTGCTTGTCAAAGCATTCGCAACAATGAGTGTGAAATGGCTTTAGCAGGGGGAGTGAGCCTTATTTTAACTCCGACTCTTTCTATTGGTTTCACCAAAGCAGGTGTGTTGGCCCCCGACGGAAAATGCAAAACATTTGATGCAAGGGCTAACGGATATGCCAGAGGTGAAGGAGGAGGAGTTGTCGTTCTAAAATCACTTTCTAAAGCAAAAGAAGATGGAGATAGAATTTATGCAGTCATTCCAGGAAGTGCAATGGTTCAAGATGGACGCACCAATGGATTAATGGCCCCAAGTCAGGAGTCTCAAGAGAACTTGCTGAAAAAAGCCTATCAAAACGCTGGAATTAATCCTGGGGATGTTCAATACATAGAAGCACATGGTACAGGAACTTTGCTCGGTGACTCAATGGAGGCAGGCGCTATTGGCGAAGTAATTGGTGGGAATCGATCCAAAGGACATGTCGCAATAGGATCTGTAAAAACGAATTTTGGACATTTGGAAGCCGCCTCTGGAATGGCTGGCTTAATAAAAACTGTTTTATCGATTAAAAACAAACAGATACCCCCCAGTCTAAATTGTCAAACTCCGAATCCACATATTCCTTTTGAAGAACTTAATCTGAAGGTTCAACAAGAAATATCTCCCTGGCCTAAAGAATCTGGACCCGCAATTGCTGGCACAAGTTCTTTTGGATTTGGTGGAACAAACGTGCATGTTGTTGTTCGTGGACTGGATGAAACGCCCAATAAAACAAGTACAGACAATACAGAAAACCAGTATATTTTACCTCTATCTGCGAGCAGTCAAGACAACTTAAAATCACTCGCTGAAAACTTTTATAACATACTGATTTCAAAATCTGACATATCAATCGTAGCGCTTTGTTCTGCGGCAGCGAAGAGACGCAGCTCTGGGGGTTTTCGTCTTGCCTGTGTCGGCAATTCAAGAGAAGAATTAACAGATGGCTTACTGGCTTTCTTCAATGAAGAACGACACCCGAATGTTCTTTATGATGGTACGAATAGAAAAGAATCATCAGATTTTGTTTTTGTGTTTTCTGGACACGGGAGTCAATGGCATGGAATGGGACGAGAACTCATCCATACAGAACCCGTTTTTTCTCAAAGAATAGAAAAAATTGACTCTTTAATTCAGAAACAATTTGGATGGTCATTGAAGGATGAATTATTCGCAGATTCAACGGATTCGAAATTGGATACGATCAGCAAGACGCAACCAATGATCTTTGCGATTCAAATTGCGCTTGCAGAACTATGGAAATCGTGGGGGATAAAACCTGACGCTGTGATATCCCACAGCATGGGAGAGGTCGCATCTGCATATATTGCTGGGATTCTAAGCTTGGAAGATGCCGTGAATGTAATCTGTCTTAGAAGTCAATTATTGACCAAGCTTCAAGGCAAGGGAACGATGCTTGCAACTGAATTGTCCGCTGAGCAGGCAAAAGAAGCTTTAATAGGCCACGAAGAATATGTTTCTATTGCTGCAATAAACGCACCAGAATCAACTTTCTTATCTGGAGATCCTGAAAAAATCAAAGAAATAAAGTCCGCTTTGGAAAGCAAGAACCTATACTGTCAGCTGGTTAACATTGACATCGCACCACATAGTCCTCAAATAGATCCTTTGCGACCAGAAATGCTTGAAGCTTTGAAAGGTTTACAGCCACACACAAGCCTCATCCCCTTTTATTCAACCGTAACTGGGGAGCTTGCCGACAATATTGTGTTTAATCCTGACTACTGGGTAGACAACCTCCGAAAACCTGTGTTATTTTCAAAAGCCGTTGAAAAAATGATGGACGACGGTTTTTCAACTTTTATGGAGGTGAGCCCGCACCCAGTTCTCTTAGGCTCATTGCAACAATTTCAGTTAGCTCAAAAAAGGTTAAATCTAATGGCTTCTATGCGCAGAGAAGAAAGCCAACTGGCAATTCTATATCGATCATTGGGAACGCTTTATACGAAAGGATATTCGGTAGCCTGGGACAATGTTTTTTCAAATTCAAATGAGCATGTCTCGCTCCCTCCTATCTCATGGGATCGACAAAGATATTGGATTGACCGATCAGAAATTAATACGAAAAACCGGTGGTTTTTGACGGGAAAATATCATCCGTTATTGGGAGAAAGAATTGGATTGGCAAATTCACCATTAAAGTCTGTTTGGCAAGGAACTATCGATGAACATCAATTGAATATGCTAAAAGATCATCGTATTGGTGAAGAAATCGTTTTCCCAGCAGCCGCATATATAGAAATGGCGATACAGGCCATGAAAGAGAAAAATCTTAACGATTCCCATTTGTTTTTGAGTTTCGAATTTAAAGAGCCTTTGATCTTGGAGGAAGGCAAGCCAACGTCTATTCAAACAGTCTTGACAGCAAACAAAACAGAAGGTTTTTTCTTTAGTGTTTATAGTCAATCTAATATTGAAGAAGGTTGGGTATTGCATGCCACTTCAAACTTGGTGCAGAATGAAATTGATGATTCTGAAAAAATGTGGCTTAGTACATCATTAGAAGAACTAAAAGAACAATTTCCATCAGAGCATACAGCGAATGATTTTTATTCTTCTTTAGAGAATAGGGGCATGTCCTATGGGCGAAACTATCAAGGTGTTGAACACGTATGGAGCAAGGATGACGAAGCTCTTGGGAGCATCAGTTTGCCCGAGACCTTAAAGTTTGACAGCGACCTGTTTCAAATCCATCCTGCATTGCTAGATGGCTGTCTTCAGATAATAGCGGCTACTGAAAGATCTTCTAGAGATTCTCATTTATATGTCCCCGCTGGATGTGAACGAATTCGTTTCTTCTCACAACCAAATCATCAAGTATGGAGTCACATTACGTTACGTTCTGAATCTGAATCTGAATCTGAAGATATCATTGAGGCAGACGTTCATATTTACAATGATAGCAATGAAATCGTTGCCGAACTTATTGGTTTTAGAGTACAGCGTTCATCTCGACTTATTAAGCGTGTTTTATCTGATCAAGACACTTGGATGTATAAACTTGGATGGGAAGTTCACAACACACCAAATGTATCACCTGATGCTTCAAAAAAGACTAGAAATTGGTTGATCCTTGCAGACAATGAAGGACTGGGAGAATCTTTGACAACACATTTGCAGTCCGTTGGAGACACATGTAAAAAAATCACTGCAGGAGAAGCTGCCGAACTACTAAACAAAGGAGAAAAGGGATTATATGAAATCATTGAGAATGCTCTGAAAGATCTACAAAATCCGATAGATGGAATTGTTCACTTGTGGAACCTTTCGGTCCCGAATCACAATTCAGAGATAAATCAAAACACCAAAGATGCAGCATCTTTGGCTTGTGACAGTGTGCTTCACCTTGTTCAAGCATTGGCAAAAGTGTTCGTTGGTTCACCGAAACTTTGGTTGGTAACCAAGGGAGTTCAGTCGATTGATTCTAAGCAAGTGATTTCTGTTGAACAATCTCCAACATGGGGGCTTGGGAAGGTGATCAGCTTTGAAATTCCAGAACTTAAATGTACACGACTTGATCTCGATCCTGATTTAAGCTGTGATCAATCGATGGATCTTCTTTTCAAACAATTGTCTATCGATGACAATGAAGATCAAATTGCGCTGCGCGGTGAAAATCGTTATGTGCTGCGTCTACTACCATATACAAAACAAGTAGACTCTTGTTCAAATAAATCACCCTTCCGAAAAGACAGAAGTTACCTTATTACAGGTGGATTAAGTGGACTTGGTTTGGCGACTGCAACATGGATGGCGTCACAAGGAGCAGGCCATCTCGTCTTAATAGGAAGAAGTCAGCCTTCAGAGGAAGTGATTCAAAAACTCGATAAAATCCGTGACAATGGCACTCAAATTCTTGTGGGACAGGTTGACGTGAGCAGTATGCCTCAGGTACATTCACTATTTGAGAGGATTAAAAACGAAATGCCCGCTTTAAGTGGAATCATTCATGCCGCTGGATTGTTGGACGATGACTCCTTGTTGAACCTAGACATAGATAGACTTCACAATGTGATGGCTCCCAAGGTGGATGGCACATGGAATTTACATCACGAATCGACACAGCTGTCATTGGATTTTTTCGTTTTATATTCTTCCGCTGTGTCAGTACTAGGATCTCCCGGACAAGGAAATTATACTGCAGCCAATTTCTATTTGGATACGATGGCCAGTTACCGACAGAATCTAGGGCTTCCAGCGATTAGCATTAATTGGGGACCATGGGCAGAAATTGGATTGGCTGCTGAGAGAACGGAACAATTAGAAGCGCAAAATGCATCAACTGAACATTTGGTTAAAACAATTAAGATTGACCAAGGTTTAAAAATGTTAGAATTCTTAATGGATGAATCCCTTTCACAAATTGCTGTTTTACCCTTTGATTTAAAAGATCTTCTAGAACTTTATCCGTTTGCAGCAAATATGCCATTTTTTAAGGAAGTGGGCATGAAAAAACGAAGTGGGCCTAGTCTTTACGCACGTCCTAACCTGCAACAAAAATATGTTGCTCCTCGAAGCGAAGTAGAAATTAAAATGGCCAAACTTTGGGAACAGACATTGCATATTGACAAGGTGGGAATCCATGATTCATTTTTCGAACTCGGAGGAGATTCGGTCCTTGCTGCACAAATATTGGCGAAAGCAAGGAAAGTTTATGGGATTAGTATCAATCCACAGGATGCTTTCCAGTCGTTTACGATTGAACATCTTGCAGGAATGTTAGAAGCAGAAATAATGAAGCAGATTGAGGAAATGACGGATGAAGAGGTTCAAAAACAACTTTCCGATGACAACATTTAAGTGAAAAAAGATCTCTCACCTGCGAAAAAAGCATTGTTGGAAAAGTGGTTGCAGGGAAAGCAATCACCAACGAACAATGAACTTGGCATTCCAAAACGCCCAACAGATCAAAAAATAAAGCTTACTTATTCTCAGCAACGTCAGTTGTTCTTAGAATTGTTGGACCGCGATACTGCAGTGAATAATCTCTCTGTTTTCCTACAACTCTTAGGCAACTTAGATGAAAAAGCCCTCATACAAAGTGCGAATCAGATAATTGCGCGTCATGAAATTCTGCGGACAAGTTTTGCATTCGATATGGGATTGCCTGCGGCTGAAATCGCTCAGGAAATAAGCCTCTCCATCTCCGTTCATGACCTGCAGAGATTTCATGGCAAAGCTGGTGAAATTGAAGCTTTGAGCCTTGCAGAAAAAGAAGTTCTCAAACCTTTCGACTTAAGACAAGCTCCACTTATTCGAATCGAATTGTACAAATTAGATACCGAGAAGTATTTCTTGTTATTTATTGCCCATCATACAGTTGCAGATGGATGGTCTTTGGGGGTATTCCTCCGAGAGTTAATGCTGTTTTATGAAAACAATGCGATGGGGAAGAACTCTCAAATATCTGGACTTCCTATTCAGTACTTTGACTATGCCCACTGGCAATCTGATGACAAACAACACGAGAAATTAAAAGACTCTTTGTCATATTGGAAAGAGAAATTGAATGGAGACCTCCCTGTTCTTGAACTGCCAACAGACAAAAAGCGTGGTACCCGACAATCATTCAACGGAGGCACCCATCGTTTCGAACTGTCGAAAGACCTTACCGACAAACTTGAGATGTTAAGTCGCCAAGAAGATGTCACCATGTACATGACACTGCTTACAACCTTCTACATTGTGCTCCACAGGTACAGTCAGCAGAATGAAATATTAATTGGAAGCCCCGTTGCGAATCGACATGTTCCCGAGATTGAGAATTTAATTGGCGTATTTATAAATGTTGTCGTACTTCGTTTAAATCTAGAGGGAAATCCAGATTTTCGTTCATTGCTCCAACAAGTAAAAAACATTTCGACGGCTGCTCACTCCCATCAAAATTTTCCTTTTGAAAAACTTGTAGAGGTTCTTAAGCCCAAACGTGACCTGAGCCGTTCTCCACTATTCCAGGTGCTTTTCAACATGCAAAACTCCCCAATGCCTGAACTCAAAATCCCGGGTATTGAAACGACCTTCTTGGAGATTAATCGTGGGGTGTCACAATTTGATTTGACATTAATGATGGCCAAGTTAGATGGTCAATACCAAGCAACCGTTGAATACAATCTGGATCTTTTTACTCCAACTACAATATCCAGAATCTTCAATTCATATATGCTTGTCTTAGAAGCTGCTTTAGCTCAACCGCATCTCCCAATTTCCAATTTGAGATTTGCCCCTAAGGAAGAAATGGATGTGCTTCTTTACGAATTTAATCAAACCCAATTAGACGTTCCGAGCGAGAAATGTATGCACATGCTTTTTGAAGAGCAAGCAGAAAAAACACCCGATGACATTGCTGTGATTTACAATCAGGAAGAACTGAATTATCGTGATCTTAATAAACGTGCAAATAATCTGGCAAAGCATCTTCAAACACTGGGAGTTGATGTCGGCGTAAGGGTTGGTGTATTAATGGATCGGTCAGTCAACACCGTTGAAGCATTGTTGAGTGTTCACAAATTGGGCGCAGTTTACATCCCAATTGACACCTCTTTACCCACCGAACGGATTCAGTTTATTTTAGAAGATGCGGAGATACAGGTCTTGTTAACGAATGTTGAAACCGAGTCTTTTGTAGATCACACGGCACACATTGTTCAAGTAAGCAAAGTGGATCTATCTGAAGACAATGATCGTTCAACCTTGCCCCTGAAAGTTAACTCAAACCTGTTGGCATATATCATATATACTTCCGGCTCTTCTGGCAAACCAAAGGGAGTGATGGTTCACCATTCTGCTCTGGTTAATTTACTTTGGTCGATGCGCAAAAGCCCTGGTATAAATAGTGATGACTTGTTATTAGCGGTCACATCAATCGCTTTTGATATTGCTGCGCTCGAGTTATTCTTACCACTCATTACGGGTGCAACTACAGTGATCGCAAGTGAAGAAATGACAACAAATACGTTGTTAATGGGAGAGGCTATTAATCGTCATAAAATTACCATGATGCAGGCGACTCCAGCAACTTGGCAACTTCTAGTTGATTCTGAATGGAAAGGGGAACAGGAGTTGAAAGCGCTCTGTGGAGGAGAAGCTTTGACACGCAAATTGGCTGACAAAATTTTGGCCAAAGTTGGTTCACTTTGGAATATGTACGGCCCAACTGAAACAACGATTTGGTCTTCAATTTCTCAAATACAGAAAGGGAATGACCCCATTACAATTGGCAAACCCATCGGCAATACTCAATTGTATATTTTGGATCGCAACGCAGAACCACTGCCTATGGGTGTTGTAGGCGAATTGTATATTGGAGGTTCGGGATTGGCCGATGGATATCTAAATAGATCCGAATTGACTGAGGAGAAATTTGTACAGCACACGATTAATAGAATACCTGCTGCGCGACTTTATAAAACAGGCGATAGTGCTCGGTTTTTAACAGAGATGTCAATCGAGATTCTAGGACGAAAGGATGATCAATTGAAGTTGAATGGTCACCGAATTGAATTGGGAGAAATCAAATCCGTATTCATTGAACACCCTTTCGTCAATGATGCTGTTGTAATCGCTCGAACCGATTCTTATGGCAACACGCGATTGATTGCATATTTTGTTTGTAGGGATGGTGTTTCGATTGATGGACGAAAAGCAAAGGACTTTCTCAAAAATAAATTGCCTTCGTATATGATTCCAGTGTTCTTTATCGCCATGGATAAATTGCCCATCACCACGAACGGAAAAATTGACCGAAAGTCATTGCCAATACCTGAAAATCTTAGAAAACGATCAGGTTATATTGCTCCTAGGAATGAAATTGAAGATATTTTAGTTGAGATATGGCAAAACGCATTGAACATTGAGCAAGTTGGAGTCAATGACAATTTCTTTGATTTGGGTGGAGCGTCAATTCAAAGCATACAAGTAGTAGCTAAGGCAAATATGTATGGATATGAAATAAGCGTTGAGAATATTTTTGAGCTTCAGACCATTGCGGAGTTGGCGACATACATTAAACAAGGATGAAGGAACACCGGAAATTAGGAAAGTCGCATTTAATGATGGTTTTCTTAATAAAATAAAGCTAGAATCATGAAGAAGAAATTATCATTCAATAAAGGAGACAGACCCGAATTCATCTATGAACTCAGAGAAAAGGTAAACAACTACTTTATAGAAAATAAAATATCGAAACAAGCAAACCTAAACATGGTTCTCAAAACCATGCTTGTCATTACTTTGTATTTGGCACCTTACTTTCTAATTGTTCTTAACGTGTTTACGAATACATGGTTCGTTCTAGGAATGTGGATAATATTGGGGATGGGAATGGCTGGTATCGGACTTAATGTTGTGCATGATGCTAGTCATCGTAGTTATTCAAAGAGTTCTATTTTAAATAATTGGCTAGGGTTTTTTATGAATTTAATTGGAATAAGTTCTGTTATCTGGAAAATCCAACACAACATTTCGCATCATTCTTATACAAATATTCATGAATATGATGAGGACATCGACGTTCTAAAATTGTTGCGATTCACCTACCAACAAAAAAGATTAAATATTCATCGCTTTCAAAAGTTTTATATCTGGTTTCTTTACAGTTTGTTTTCCTTGTTTATGACAATCAGTAAGGACTTTGTTAAATTAAAAAAGTACAAGTTAAATGACTCATTAACCACGCAAAACATATCCTATAATGAGGCTCTTATTAGGTTGATATTCGCCAAAGCCGTTTACTTTTTCTTCATCCTAATAGTTCCTTTGTTGTTTTCTTCTCAGTCATGGTTTTATACAGCACTGTTTTTCCTTTCCATGAATATTGTTTCCGGCTTAATCCTAACCACCGTATTCGCGTTGGGGCATAAAGTTTCAGAAACGACCTTTCCTATTCTGGGAGAAACGGGGGTTATTCAAAACAACTTCACTATTCATCAACTTTACTCAACATCAAACTTTGCAAAAAACAATGTGTTTCTTTCATGGTGTATAGGAGGACTAAACTTTCATATTGAGCATCATTTATTCCCCAATATTTGCCATATCCATTACCATAAGATTTCAGTTATCGTCAAAAAAACAGCTGAAAAACATGGTTTACCCTACCACGAAAATTCTTTTTGGGGGTCATTAAAAAGTCACATGAAATATGTATCAGATTTAGGGGAATTTGATACAAAACCTAATTTTTAAATCATTCAGAAGCAAGTGACTTCACTCGAAGAAAAATTAACTTAAAGGGTACTGCCAATGTTCAATATAAGGAGCACATGCTTTTGTCACTGAATCTCTTTCTTCATCAGGTAATTCATGTTTCAACTGAACGAAGCTCTTTTGACTTTGGATATAGGTTTTAAGCTTTTCTTCAATATAACTGAAATCCTCTAGGCCAAGGATTTCATACATTTTACGTGTTGTTTCTAAAGGTTTTTCAACAAGCTCCTTGTAAGGTATTTCGATTAATTGTCCCTTGGGTATGAGATCCTTTTCTAGCAAGTATTTTTTCATGATTTCGGAATATGTGTCCAAAATAATAGCGTTAACATCGACAGACTTGTTTTCACCTAATGCATATATTTTAGACGTTACTTTCCAGAAGCGTTGATTAGAAGCGAATACAGTATATGGATCACGATGAATAAAAATAAACTTCGCATTTGGGTACATTGAGAGCAATAATTTTATTCTAGCCGTATTGGGAGGGCTTTTAAGTACCAGACGTTTGCCTTTATTAGCAATAGATATTTTCTTATGGATCAATTTCATTTCCGATTTCCAATCTTCTATCTCTGATTCAGTCAGGTCTTCAAACAAAACATACTTTCGAAAATGTTCAATCATCTTTTTCGGAAAAAAATACCCCCACTGAGACCCCTTAATATTAAGCGAAGTTGTCATTGCGCCATCTTCTTCACCAGGGTCATTGAAAGACATCTGTTTTCTATGAATTGGATCTTGAAGATTAAAAAAACGACAAATGAAATTGAAAAATGGAGAAAGAAACCTTTCACTTCCCAACATTATTTCAGGGAAAATCATTTGAAAGTTTGTGTGATACCCCAAACGATCATCTTTTCTCATTAATTGATGCGTATATGTCGTTCCACTGCGATAAAAACCAAGTACAAAAATGGGATCTTTTTCCATTTTATGATTCTTTATTTTTTTATTATATAGTGCTAATTCCATCCATCGCAAAGGTTCAAACACCATCGTTTTTAAAATCCAGGGGAACAGGTTCTTTAGTCCTTTGAACGTTACCCCCCCGTATTTGGATGATATTTTAAAGAATGTATAAATTGGAAGAGGGAAAAGTCGGTTCATGAGTTTAACATTACTGGATGGCTATTCGATTTATTGAACGAAAGGCCAACCAAGATATTTTATTACTTGACGAATCTAAAACAATTAGTATACTCAAGAGTCCAACAAAAATACACCAAACCGAAAGCATGTGATGGAGGTCACAAATCAATATAAAGTTGGAAAGAATTTGAGATTCACTATGTCGTTGCCTGATTATCTGCAATAATAGATTATATTAGTGAAACTGAACCGTGTCACATCATGAGAGAAATAAGCCGCGTACTCTACCCTTTTGAAAGTAACTATATGAATGTCAATGGACATCAATACCATTATATTGAAGAGGGAACGGGTGAGCCAGTAGTATTGTTACATGGAAATCCTTCATGGTCTTTCTATTATCGAAAACTTATTCCAAAGTTGTCTGGTCGCTTTCACTGTATCGCTCCTGACCACATCGGGATGGGCTATTCCGATAAGCCATCAGACAAAGACTATCAATATACTCTTGAACAGCGAGTTAAAGATCTTGATAATTTCTTAGAAGCAAAGGGGATATCTAAAAATATCACTCTGATTTTACATGATTGGGGAGGTGTGATTGGAATGAGTTATGCGCGTAAGTATCCGGATAGAATAAAAAAAATTGTACTGCTAAATACAGCTGCTTTTCTTCTTCCGGAAACGAGAAAATTACCATTGATGCTTAAACTTTTAAGGACTGCTCCTGGAGCATTTGCAGTTAGAGCGTTTAATGCTTTCAGTGCTGGAGCAACTCATACCGGTGTAACACGAAGTAAAATGCCGAAAGAAGTTCGCAGGGCCTATACAGCACCGTATAACAATTGGAAGAATCGCATTGGAACGCTTCGGTTTATACAAGACATCCCTCTTAAAAAAGGTGATTCTGGATACGATTATTTTGAGGATTTGCAAAACCATCTTCATTTATTTAAAAACACACCAGTACTCATTGCTTGGGGATTAAAAGATATCGTGTTCGATGAGCATATACTCAATAAATGGAACGATTACCTCCCCCATGCCGAAGTCTACCGTTTTGAAGATTGTGGGCACTATATTCTTGAAGATGCGCAGGATGAAGTAGGTAAACTTATTGTTGATTTTTTAGCAATTTAACTTGGTATCTTATAACATTGTCAACGCCGTATTTGAAATGGCAAAGACGCAACCTGACACACTCGCGATTGCTCTTCCTGTCAACCCAGGTGCAGCGTTGCCGAAAAGGGGGGCCATCCCGTACCATACGATAAACTATAAAGAGTTGGCGCATGAGATAAATTGTCTTTCAGTGGGCCTGCTGGATTCTGGATTCAAAAGCGGGGATCTAGTTGTGATAATGGTTCCACCAGGTATTGAATTTATTGCGCTGAACTTCGCCTTCCTTCAATCTGGAATTATACCCATTTTAATTGATCCAGGGATCGGGATAAAGTACCTTAAAGAGTGTATTGGTGAATCTAAGCCTGTCGGTTTTATTGGAATAAGTAAAGCTCATCTGGCTCGTGTTTTTCTTGGATGGGGGAAATCAACCATTAAGAAAAAGGTTACACTTGGCACTAAGGTATTATGGGGAGGGACATTATTTAAAACAATTCAACAAGATGGACAAACCTCCCTACTTGAATCTAGCAAACCCCTCAAATGTTTTGCCCCAAAGGAGGATGACCTTGCCGCCATTTTCTTCACAAGTGGTTCAACGGGCGTTCCTAAAGGGGTAATGTACACGCATGGCAATTTTAGAAATCAGGTAGAAATGATACGTAAAACATTCGACATGACTGCGGGTGAAATTGATCTTCCTACTTTTGCGCCACTTGCTCTTTTAAATCCAACCTTGGGGATGAGCACTGTCATTCCAGATATGGACCCTACAAAGCCTGCTCAAGTTGACCCTGAACGAATCATTCGAGCGCTTAAACAATTCAAGATAACGACCATGTTTGGATCTCCCGCGTTGATCGATCGTGTTGGTCGCTATGTGGAGGCCAACAAGGTGAAAATTCCAACTTTGAAAAGAGTGCTTTCTGCTGGAGCACCCGTTCCTGCAAAAACATTAAAACGCTTTTCATCAATGCTCAACTCAGATGTGCAGATATATACTCCTTATGGAGCTACCGAAGGCATGCCCATCTGTTCAATCGGAAGTCATCAACTCCTTCAAGATAGCGTTCAAGAAAAAAGTGCAAATGGAGGAGGGATTTGTATTGGAAAACCTATCTATAACATCGACTTAAGGATCATCAGAATTAGTGATGAGCCTATAGAGCATTGGTCGGATGATTTGGAAATTGGTGTTCATGAAATTGGTGAAATCGTCGTAAAAGGTCCAAATGTAACCCACGCATATTACAACAGAGATGAAGCTACAAATCTGGCAAAAATTCGTGATATAGAAAGCTTTTGGCACCGTATGGGTGATTTGGGATACAAAGATGAAAATGGAGACATTTGGTTTTGTGGACGTAAAGCTCATCGCGTAAAAACAGCAGGTAAAGAATTGTATTCTGTCCAATGTGAATCCATCTTTAACCATCATCCTCAAGTGCTTCGAACGGCCTTAGTTGGCGTTAAAAACCAGGCCGTACTTTGTGTCGAAGTTGACAAAGAGGTCATTAAGCCTAACCTAAACCAAATAGAGTCAGACCTTTTGGAATTGGCAAAGGGTCATATAATTGATCTCAATCGCATCCTTTTCCATAAATCCTTTCCTGTTGACACACGGCACAATGCTAAAATCTATAGAGAAAAACTTGCAGTTTGGGCTGCCAAACAGTAATTGAACAGAAATGAAAGTATTCGTAACAGGGGGAGGTGGTTTTTTGGGATATGCAATTGTTTTGCAATTGCTCGAAAAGAAATATGAAATACATACTTATTCACGCAGCAAATACAAAAAATTGGAAGGCCATGGTATTCATCAACATGAAGGTAATCTCACCGATTATAATACATTAAAAACCGCCATGGAAGGTTGCGATGCCGTTTTTCATGTAGCTGCAAAAACTGGCATACAAGGGAATTATTCTTCATTTTATAGGACAAATGTTACAGGAACAGAAAACATTCTCAAAGCCTGCTCAGAGCTGAACATTCCTCACTTGATCTACACAAGTTCTGCCAGTGTTGTGTTCTCTAATGGTTCGGAAGGAATGAATGAAAGTATGCCATATCCAAGTAGGTTTGATGCATACTACCCACAAACGAAAGCAATAGCTGAAGCATTAGTCCTCAATGCTTCTGGAGGTTCTTTGATCACCTGCTCACTACGCCCACACCTTGTTTGGGGTCCTGGAGACATCCATTTCATTCCACGACTGCTCGAAAAAAGAAGTAAAAACAAGCTTCGCAGATTGGGAACAAAAAAATATCTTGTTGACGTCACCTATGTAGATAATGCAGCGAAAGCTCACCTACAAGCCTTTGAAGCGATGCTTAATCACCCGGATTCTGTCGCTGGAAAAGCTTATTTTTTATCACAAGACGAACCTATTGCTGTTCACGAGTTCATTGATCGTTTGCTGGAAAGTGGTGGATTGCAGCCTGTGCAAAAAACCTTGAATCTACATACAGCTAGAATTATAGGTTGGCTGATGGACAGAGTAGTTCGACTATTCCGCCTTGAACAAGAACCCCCCCTCACCTTATTTATAGCCAAACAACTTACAAGTTCACATTGGTATGATATTTCTGCATCAAAGAAGGACTTTGGCTATAAGCCAAGTATCTCAATAGACAAAGGTATGAGACAGTTGAAGAAATGGTGCAAACACGAATTTAACACACATTCTTGAACGACACCCAGTGCGCAGATTTTCACAATGATGTTGATTTACATATCCTTGTCACTGGAACTTTTGGAGGTTCAATATTTGCATCCGATATATTCAAAAATTCAGTTAAACTTTTTCTAACGCAAGATGTAAATAACAAAACGCTGATAATGGAGATGCGGGACGGGAAATACGATAAGTTTGAGGAGGGTTGGATGGAAATATGATGTTTATCAAGCCAACATTTCAAATACATTTGTAATATGAGAAAAATGATTACAATTTTATTATTCGCACCAATTTTAGTGTCTGGTCAAGGAAATAATATAGAGAAATTTATAGAATTAAATATTGGAGTGGCATCAATAGACAGTTATAGCTATGATTCTGGTGTTCCAGGGGCCAGTTTTTTATGGGGTCAAACTCATCAAATTGCAGAAAATAGAATTTTTGAGCACCAAGTAGGTTTTGCTTTACCAAGTATAGTCACTGGGAAATTAGCATATGGAATAGGAAATCTTCAAAAATACATTGCCATAGCCGTTAGGCCATGGCCTTTGTCTGTTGGACCACAAGCTAAAATTGGAAAGCTATCACTAAGTTTTGAAGTGGGCACTGGTGATGGAATTAGCGCTGATGCTGGTTTCATTTCAACCATAGCATACAGATGGACTATTGGAGAGGACTAAAAGAAACGGTCTAGAAACTAGGTCTAAGTCAAGGAGTTACCAATCAATTCGTATAAAAATCCCTCTGTGTGGAGAAGCGCTGGGGGAAGTCGAAACATTTTGAGGAGGATTTTAAGAACATTCTTAAAAAAGACGCCTGAATTATATAGTGTCCATTGATATTCGTAACTTTTGTCCAACTTATGCTAACGACTTATATGTCT
>Ga0115003_10000919_pt1 | contig 26408 bp, 21 predicted proteins | sample ArcticOcean_MG_C_7_FD_88736 | JGI IMG/M metagenome (GOLD analysis project Ga0115003, IMG submission 88736) | Marine microbial communities from western Arctic Ocean - ArcticOcean_MG_CB11_88 | ecosystem: Environmental > Aquatic > Marine > Oceanic | place: Arctic Ocean: Canada Basin | collected... | reverse complement strand
ATCAAACTGCCTGAACACCTGAAGCTTTCGGAAGGCTACGGGAAGGTGGCTTTTTCGGTACGCGGGCTTTGGGAAACGTATACCGGTTGGTTTCAATTTCAGTCGACGACCGAGCTCTATCCCGTTCCCGCTCGCTCCGTGTACCCAGACCTTGTTGTCGCTGCGGGCGGTCCCGATACGATCCAGCAAATCGCACAGGCCAAGCTCGACGGGGGTGAACCTGAAAAGGCACTGCATCTCGTCGAGGTCGCGGAGACAGCTGGCAGCCCGTCCGCGAGCCTCAGAGCCTTAAAGCGCGAAGTCCTTCAAAACCTTCGCGCTCGGGCGATCCGCCAGACGAACAACTTCATGGAAGTGAGCTGGCTCGATGCCCGCATCGCAGAACTCGCACCCGAAACAAAGGACTAAGCCCATGTCTGACGCGACAGCCGACGCACTTCGAGAAATCACCGAGGTGCGGGCAATTGAGATCCTCAAGGCGAAGTACTTCCGGCTGCTCGACACCAAGCAGTGGGACGCCTGGCGCGCCTTATTTACCGACGATTTCGACGGCACCTACGAAGGCCCTCATCCCGACATTCAGTTTTCGAGTGCCGACGAAATGGTCGCGATGAACCGTAAGATGCTCGCAGAAATCGGCACCGTGCATCACGGTCATACTCCCGAAATCGACCTCACAGGCGCCGACACTGCCACCGGCATCTGGGCCATGGTCGACATCGTGAAGCTCGGAGACGGCTTCACGGGGTACGGTCACTACCACGACGAGTACCGCAAGGTAAACGGCGAATGGAAGATTGCGAAGACCCACTTGCGGCGAACTTTGGTTGAACCCGGCACACCGCGCGAAGCATAAGCCGACCAAGCACGCGGCCTAAATCATCGACGTCACACCGCCGTCGACCACGATCTGCTCGCCGTTGATGTAGGACGCATCGTCGGACGCAAGAAACGACACGACCCCCGCCACCTCTTCTGGCTTGCCGAACGGGATGAGGGGATTCGAGATCTTACGAATGTGGTTGAAGTCCATGTCTTCTGGCATGCGCAAGCCCACATTCATCGGAGTATCGATGCCGCCCGGGCAGATCGCATTACACCGGACGCCGTCGACGATGAACTCCTGCGCGATGCTCTTGGTCGCGGCGAGAACGCCGGCCTTGCTGGCGTCGTAGGCCGCGTGATACGCGACGTTTACCCGGGCGTTGATCGACGCGAAGTTGACGATGCAACCCCGTGTCTTCTTGAGATGCGGCATCGCCTCCCGGCAGATCACCACGACACTCGTCAAATTGATTGTGATGAAGCGGTTGAAGATCTCGGTCGACGTTTCGTCGAGGCGATAGAAACCGGTGATCCCGGCGACATTCGCGACGATATCGATTTTGCCCAGTTCGGAAACAGCGCGGTTCACCAGCCCGACGCAAGAATCTTCTTGCATGGCGTCGTACGCGACAACAGCTGCAGAGCCGCTCGCTTCCCGAATTGAATCTGCGGTTTCATTTGCGCCCTCGACATTGATGTCGCCGATGACGACCGCAGCACCATCAGCCGCAAGTCGAATCGCGGTCGCCCGGCCCATCCCCGATGCACCCCCCGTCACGAGTGCCGACTTCCCGTCCAGTCTTCCCAACGTGCATTCCTCTAGCCGTTACTGGCCGTCTTTGTGAATCAGCCTCGAAAGACTGTGCAGCAGTTTTAGTTCGCCCTCACTTGGACGCGCTCTTCCAAAGAGTCGGCGAATTTTCATGATGCCCACTTCGCGCATCTCTCCTTCGAGAAATTCCCGCGAGTCGAGTGCCCGCACGAGGTGATTGAAGAAATGTTCCATGTCCTTCTCTCGCCCTGGGTATTCGGCGACGCGCTTCGGAAGTTCTAGCGCGGGACCATCTGCCGCCATAAAGAGTTCGTAACAAACGAGCTGCACCGCAGAGGCAAGGTTCAACGAAGAAAACTTCTCATTTGCGGGGATGACAACTTGGTAGTTGCACCGATCGAGATCATGATTCTCGAGCCCCGTGCGCTCGGTCCCAAACATCACGGCCGCCGGGTCGCCCGATGCCGTCTCGCCAAGAAGCTGTGCAGCGCACTGTCGCGCATCGAACAACTCGTGGAGCACCCCGCGGTTGCGTGCAGAACATCCCACCACGAGCCGACAATCTCCGATGGCATCGCCGACATCGTCGACAACCCGCGCCGCGTTCAGAATGTCGCCTGCTCCTACGGCCCGACGCTCAGCTTCAAAAGAGGGGAATTCCCGCGGCCGAACCAATACGAGCTGGCTTAGAGACATCGTCTTCATGGCGCGGGCTGCCGCGCCGATGTTTCCGGGGTGTTGGGGTTCGATGAGTACGATGCGAATGTGATCGAGGGACATAGGAGTCTCGGGTCGAGAGTGGAGGGACGGGTTGGCATACAAGAGTAACGGCAAATAGACAGACCGAAACCGAGATGGCGCATACGACGGATGCACAACCCGCCGCAACTGTGGCACGGTCCGCACTATGTGGAACCTCGACTTTCGCGCACCCGGCCTCAAGCTCGACGTTCAAGAGCTTGTCGCGCGGGCCTGGCCCCAGGCGAGCCCCAAGCAACGGAACACCGCGATCTCAGCCGGCGAAGTGCGTATCGCGGGCGTAGTTACGCGTGAAGCCAAAGCGCGTGTTGCGCCGGGAAGCCGAGTTCAAGTGGTTGCGCGGGAGGGCAAGCTCGTCTCATCGCCGCCGGCGATCGAAATTCTGCAAAGAGGCCAAGACTTCTGCGTCGTCGACAAGCCAACCGGTTGGCCAAGCCATGCCGCGACACCTGGGGGACCCGACGCGCGCGCGCACGTCGCCGCTTCACTGGGCTGCAGCATCGACGACATTTGGCCGGTACATCGCCTCGATGCCGACGTCAGTGGCGCTTGGCTGATCGCACTCACGCAAAAGGCAGCCAGTCGCTTGTCAACTTCGTTCGCACAGGATGTCGTCACGAAGGAGTACCGGGCCCTTGCCCCAAGACTCCCGTGGCGCGAAGGACGCTTTCGTGCGGGCGTGGACGGCAAGGCAGCCGAAACGATCTTTCGGGTGTTGTCCGAGGAGAGCGAAGACCCGCCCGCCTGCGATCCACACTCGGAAATCTGCGAGGTCTCCCTCACACTGGTGACGGGTCGAACGCATCAACTTCGACGACACCTTGCAGGAGCGCGTTGTCCAATACTCGGAGACAACCTCTACGGCGGCGCGATGGTGGCAGGCGGACTCCGTCTATATAGCCGTCGTATTGAGATCCAAGACGAAGACGTCAATGCGACCGCGCCTGAGCCTGCGGGCTACGCGGTTGAGGAGCCCATCTACTCGACTTCGGACGAACCCACCGAGATCACTGTGTCTCACGCCACCGCGGTAGCCCTTGAACGCGGTCATCCATGGATCTTGACGGATACCGAAACAACCGACGTCGGGGGACTGCGCTCCGGCAGCGTTGTGCATGCGCGAAGCACGCGAGGCAAGGCCGTTGGCGCGTGTCGTATCGAAGGACCGGGAAAAATTGCCGCTCGCCTTTGGTCTCGACAGAGCAAACATCAGACGGATCCGATCTCCGTTTCTTCACGGGTCAAAGCCGCACTGGCACGTCGCCGCGATTTAATGGCTGGTTTTGCGAAGGATCAACGCACCACGTCCTACCGATTGATACACGGGGAAGCAGACGCCCTCCCCGGCCTGATGATCGACCGCGTCGGAAACGAACTTCGCGTTCTTTCAATGTGGCGGGGAAGCCAAGCGTTTGAGGCCTCGGCCATCGACGCACTCTTGGCTGAGCTCGAAGAGGACCTTCCGGTCGTGATGGTGCGTCACATCGTCGACCGGCCGAAGGGCCAGTTCTTGTCGACGGAAGCCTACCGTGGCACACCTAGCGAGAAGACGTTCAGCGTCCGCGAGCGCGGGCTTACCTTTCAAGTCGACACCGGCCTTGGCGAACCCCTTCGCTCGCGACCGGGCTTTGGCCTGTACATCGACCAACGCGCAAACCGCGATCGTATCGCAAAGCTAGTCCGCAAGGCACGGGGCGGGCGATGGCTCAACTTGTTCTGCCACACCGGCGCGTTCAGCGTCGCGGCCCTCGATGCCGGGGCGGAAGAAGTGACGAGTGTCGATCTATCGCGCCCGTATCTCGCGACCCTCGAACACAACCTTGAACTCAACGACATGGGATCAGACCGCCACCAGTCGATCAAAATGGATGTTCAACGATTCGTTGAAAAGTGGCCCAGCCAAGACCGTTACCACGGCATCATCCTCGACCCTCCTACCGCGGCCGCCGCGGGAAAACAATTTTGGTCGGTCCGCAAAGGCCAAGCGCAGCTCGTCGAGGAGTGCTTGCGTCACCTCGTGCCCGGTGGCTCGCTACTCGTCTGTCGCAACGACCATGGCGCCAAGGACAAGTTGCAAGATCTTGTCAACGCCTCCGCGGTCAAAGCGAACGCCCCGCTTCGGAGCATCCACGACGCGGGGCCCGGTGCGGACTTTCCGACGCTCAAGGGATTTCGCGAGGGAACTGCGTTCGAGGGCGTTCTGGCGACACGCAAGTGACATCATATTCAGAGCCTGCCGGTAACCTGCCGCCCAACCTCGCAAGCCATCTGCACGCCCGGGTCACCGAGCGCATGAGACGGATTGCCGACTTCGCGATCGACTACCGCCCAACCTGGGACCTCTGCTGTGACCATGGCTTGATAGGCTTGTGGGCATGGCATACGCGTTCGCTGCCCGAGCTGCACTTTGTCGACCGTGCACCCGGGCTCGTCGACGCAATCGAGCAGCGCTTGTCGACTACCTTTTGCGATGACCGCATTGTCTTTCACAGCCGAGACGCCGCGACCATTTCCTTCGGCGAAGTTCCGTCGAACATTTTTCTGTCCGGGGTCGGTTTCCGCGCTAGCCAACGAATCCTCGCCGCCACTTGCCCGTCGACTACGGCGCACCGGCTCGTCGTCTGCGTGCACGCCGAAGTCGAACGACTCCACGGCGCCATGGAAAAAAAAGGTTGGCGACTGGCGGGCGAAACCCAAGTGGAAGAGCACGGCCGCGTCCGAAAGATCTCGGCATGGGATGGTCAAGGTGCCCTCGAACCCGTCACAGGTAAGGATTTTCGGAATTCGCTGTAGGGCAGGTGCACACGATCGAGTCAGGTGGATAAACTGTCGACATGCGTAATGCCTCCAACTCCCCCCTCGCTGTCGTCGAAGCCCAGCTGGCCTACTTGCTCGAAGCGCCCGCTGCAAAGCCAGCCTTCTACGTCAATACGTCAATTCCCGAAAACCCGCGCAAAGGGCCTCAACTCGGCCCGCGCACAATGTCGATTCACGATGCGCGCCAGCTTGAAGAGAAACCTCGACTCGAAGTCGAAGGCGTTGAACTCGTTGCCGCCGCGTCCGACTTTCGCAAGGCTCACGATTTTTACGATCCCGACGCGGTCCGTGCTCACTACTACCCCGAAATCGAAGCCCTTGTCGCACGAGAAACTGGAGCCAAGCGCGTAATCGCGTTCGACCACAACTTGCGCTCGCGCGCATTGGCCGAAGCAAAATTACACGAAGCACAACTACCTGTTGTCTTTGCCCACAACGACTACACCGAAACCTCAGGCCCGCAGCGCGTGCGTGATCTCGTCCCCGGCGAAGCCGAAAGCCTGATCCAGAACCGTTTCGCCGTAATCAACGTTTGGCGGCCGACCCGCGCCCCGGTCGAAGAGTCTCCACTGGCCGTGCTCGACGCCCAAAGCATGGGACCCGACGATCTCGTCTCGATGGACTTGATCTACGTCGACCGCATCGGTGAAATTCAGTCGCTCAAGTACGACCCCAAGCACCGTTGGCTCTACTACGCACAAATGACGCCGGACGAAGCCATGCTGCTCAAGTGCTTCGATTCGTCTCGGGACGGACGAGCGCGCTTTACGGCACACACTGCCTTCACGCTTCCCAACACACCCGAAGATGCGGCGCCGCGCGAAAGTGTTGAAGTGCGTACGATGGCGTTCTTCTAAATAGGTTCACAAGTTCAAGAACAAGTCGCGCCCGAGGTCTCGATCGGCTTCTGCCGGTCCGGGCGATATCCTGCGGAGTCGTCCGAACCCGTCGTCAAGAACGCATCTACACCCAGTCGTTACGAGCCGCGGGCAAGTTCGAATCACCGCGCTACTTGCGGTTGCGCATGGGGGCTAGCTTGGAGCCATCCACGACTTCCGCTTGGCGAAGTGCCGCAATGCCATCGGCGTCATAGCCGAGTTCGGCGAGGATCTCGTCGGAGTGTTCGCCTCTGAGTGGCGCGATCGGCTGTTGCTCGGTGGTCGTTCCCGAAAATTGCGCTGCAGGGGCGCAGTCGCGCAAGCGTCCAGCCGTTTCATGCTCACGCTCAGTCACCCGACCGTTGTGCAGGATCTGAGGGTTCTTGAAGACCTCGTCGAGACTGAGCACCGGCCCACCGGGCACGTCTTCGTCCCCCATGCGCTCGATGATTTCCGCGCTTGTCACTTGTTGAAACTCGTCGTACAAGATGCGGCCAAGCTCTTCCATGTTGTCGACACGCTCACGTGCGGTGGCGTAACGCGGGTCGTCGCACAACTCGGGTCGACCGACCGCACGAAACAGGGCATGCCATTCATTGTCGCCGCCGGTCCATGTGATGACGTGACCGTCAGAGGTTTCGGTGAGTCGATACCGATCGTAGAGTGCTGGGCCTTCAAGGATGCCGTCACCCAAAAACGTGTGTTTCATCATCCCATCGGGAAAGAAGAAGGCAAGACCGACATCGAGCATCGGGATTGAAATCTTCTGACCACCGGCTCCACGCTCGCGCGCAAAGAGTGCCGCGGTGATGGCTTGGGCGGTTGTATACGAAACTGCTTTGTCGATCAATGCGTGGCGAACCAAGTCGGGAATCGGGACTTCGGGGTTCTTCTGAATCGCCACGTGCCCACTCATCCCTTGCAAAACCGGATCGTACGCGCGACGCGTCGAATACGGTCCCGTTTCTCCGTAACCGCTGATCGAGCAATAGATGAGATCGGGATTGTGTTCGAGCATTGCGTCTGCCCCGAGGCCGAGGCGCTGCATCACGCCAGGGCGAAAGTTTTCGACTAGAACATCCGCACGGCCCACCAGGTCGAGCGCAATCTCGAGCCCTTTGTCTTGCTGGAGGTCGAGCACGATGCTGCGCTTGCCTCGGTTTACGTTTGCAAACATCGAGGTCAAGCCACCGCGGCGATACCACTCGTATCGCAGCAAGTCGCCACGCCCTGGAGGTTCGACCTTAATGACGTTGGCACCTTGGTCCGCCAACATCATGGCCGCAAGCGGCCCCGAAATGACGGCCGAAAAATCGATGACTCGAATTCCCGCCAGCGGCCCCGGCATACTCAAACAACTCGCTGGCGAAGAAGAGAAAGACCGTCGACCGCGCTTTCGCGCGAGCCGTCCGCGAACCCGCGAACCGAAGCATCGTCGTGAACGGAGCCGTCGTAGAGAACAACAGCGATGACGTCGCCGTGTTCGAGAAATGTGGTTTCGCCATACTCGGTGTAGCGAGTGGCTCCGATGCTGATGAGTGCACGTCCGGGCTGACCCGCAACCTCAAGCCATCGCGGGATGTCTTCGAGCGGACCCTCATCTTGTTGTTGGTTCATCTTTTCGATCAACCAACCCACAAGTTTTTCTCCATAGTAGCTGTAACTCGTAAGCGCGCTGTCATCGCCGTAATCGTGAAGTTCCCCATCGCGAAGCAAGAACGAAGCGAGCCGATACTTGTCTAGAAGTCCGCCAGAAAATTGATCAATCGCGATTCGTTGCGCTGAAGTGCCCTTGGTGTTCGCTCCCCAGTTCTTCTTCTCGCTGATCTTGCGCGCGCCTTCACGTCGAATCGAACAGTCATTGTGCGCCATCGCAAAGCGCGGGGTGAGCGCGCTCACCTTTCCGTCGTCATATGTGATGTCACATAGCAGGGCGACTTCAGGTTCAATCTGATGCTTTTCCTCTGGCAAGCCAAGCGCCAATGTTTCTGACGAGACCGGCATCACGTGGAGAAAGTGCTCACCCTGGCCAGGCACATAGAACGGGAAGACACCTTTGGGCGCGGTCGCGTCTGCGATTTTCAAGTCCTTGAAGTCGCTCGCTTCACCCGCTTGCTCGAGGTGCCCGGCAAAGTTACCCGCCACACCGAGGCCGATGATGCCTGGCATCTCTTCGTTCCAATTCCCGCTTTCCTGCCCCATCCCTGCTCCTTCGCCCTTTTCGAACGGCGAAGGGTAGCGTCTAGCAAGCGCTTACCAAAGCCATGGGTCCCTTGGCCCTGTTCGTCCAAGCACCGACCACGCGACATCGTAAACGTTTGCGTGGGTGCCTTTTTCGTCGAGCCAACCCTTCAGCACACTTCATGTCGTTCGAGATGAACGCGCTTCGGGTCCGTTGCGGGCTGCCAGTAAACTCTTCTGGCCACACCTCAGCCAGACCCTGCGCGGACCCAGACCAACCAAACATTTCAAGTTTGTTGTTCTCCCGCCAGCTGTCCTGCGGCGTTGAATCGGCCGAACCCATCAATGCGAAGCGACCCCGGTTCGCGCTCAGCTCGGATGCAAGCTCCAGCCCAGTCCACAGCGCAAGCATTTGTCTGCTCGGGACATGAAGCCCCACGAAAGATTGAAGTTGTGGGGTGGCTTGATCGCGAGCGTCAGGATGATCGACATGGCGAATCGTACAACCGAGCCTCCGAAATGGTCGGAAGACGCATTGCGTGGCAACAAACGAGGCGCGAACGAGGCGCGAACGAGGAAATTCGCATCACGACAACCCAAAGAGAAGCTAAGTTCCGCGCGAGCACCCACCCGATGCCACACCGGAGAACACTGTGAGCGAAGCCGAAAACAAAGACCAGGCACCGAATCAAGACCCCGCTGAAGGCACGCCGCCAGGCTCACACGTCCACGGCCCCGACTGCACCCACGATCACCAGCACACCCATGCACCGATCCGCCGAGAGAGCGCCAAAATAGGCCGCAATGATCCGTGCAATTGTGGTTCGGGAAAGAAGTTCAAGAAATGCTGCGGCTAACTCGCTGCAAAGCTAAGCAGGGTTTTCCCGCGCAATACAATCGATTTTCACAGCGGCGTTTACTGCGAGGACCGCTCCCCCGAGCGTAATGCGCATCAGTGGTTCTTCAGAAAAGAAGGCGCCTTAGGCTGCGTTTATTTTTCGAAACGTGCTCGTGTCGCTCAGATCGAAGCGGAACGTCACGATGTTGCCCAACTCATCGGGATGCCTTCCTTTGGTTGATGGCCTGGCCCGCTTCGTTCGCAATCTCGAAAGAACGCAGCCGCTTCTTGTGATCGAAGATCGAAGACACCAACATCAATTCATTGGCGCCAGTCTTCTCAATGAACGCCGTCATGTCGCGCTTGACAACATCGGGTGCCCCCACGGCTGAACAGCTACCCATCTGGTCGAGCATTGCGTGTTCTTGTGCATTCATCGTGCTTTCAAAATCTTCGACCGGAGGCGGAAGCTGCCCCGGCGTTCCTGAACGTAAATTAATAAAGGACTGCAACGATGATGAGCGCAGGTACTGGGCTTCGTCACCAGTGTCTGCCGCGCAAACATTAAAGCCGAGCATCACGTACGGCTCCTGCAGTTGTTCCGAAGGCTCGAAGCGTTCGCGATAAACTGCGATCGCCTGCATCATTTGCGCGGGCGCGAAGTGTGACGCGAACGCGTATGGCAACCCCAACATCGCGGCAAGTTGCGCGCCGTAGAGACTCGAACCGAGTATCCACAAAGGGACGTTCGTCCCCTCGCCGGGCACCGCCCTCACCTTTTGCCCGGGTTCGGAGTCGGGGACCGGGTCGGCAAAGTAGTGCTGCAACTCGACGACGTCCCGAGGAAAGTCATCGACACTTCCCCCGAGTGTTCGGCGCAATGCACGAGACGTAAGTTGATCTGTCCCGGGTGCACGCCCAAGACCAAGGTCGATACGCCCCGGATAAAGCGAAGCCAGCGTGCCAAATTGTTCTGCAATCACGAGCGGTGAATGATTGGGCAACATGATGCCACCTGCCCCAAGCCGAATGCGCGAAGTGCCGCCGGCGATGTAACCGATGACGACCGAGGTCGCGGCACTCGCAATGCCCCTCATGTTGTGGTGTTCAGCGAGCCAGTAACGACCATACCCCCAGGCCTCTGCATGCTGCGCCAGATCGAGTGAATTATGCAGCGCGTCGGCAGGCGTGCTGCCCTGGGCAACAGGAGCCAAGTCGAGAATTGAGAACTGAGTCATTGGGTGTCCGTAGGGTTTGGCCCTGTGAAGTGGACCTGCAAGTATAACGCGAACCTCTCATGCAAGAGACCTGTATAGGGGCCAATGCATCCGCAGACCGCGCCTCTGCTCAACACGTCTCCGGGCTCGCACCCCACAGCAGAAACCGAACCTTCAGGCCGGCTCCGCGATTCAATACGTCGATCAATTTCAGGTCGAGCTTCGAATTTGCGGGGGATGACTCCTTCTCAGAGGCCTCCATAGGCGTTAATCTACAAGCGCTCGAGTTGGCACCCGCCATTCACTATTCGATTGGGACCGCGCGCGCCCGCGCACAAGGAGAAGCTCGCATGAGCTGCCCCCGCGCTATCGACGTCCGGTTCTTCCTTCTATTCGTAAGTCTGGCTGTGGTCCTCGGAGTTGCGGTGGGCTGTGACGACTCCTCCGCGAGTCTCGCACCGGAAACGACCGCCGACGCAACCCCGACTGTCACTCGACAGCGAGTTGAAACCGTTGTGGTACGAAGCGGCGCACTAGAGGCGAAAGACAGGACCTCGGGTGTTGTGCACGCGTTCCACAAGGCGCGTGTTACGGCCGAGATCCAGGCTCGGGTCCTTCGACGCGCAGTCGAAAGTGGCGACCGGGTCGAAGCTGGCCAGGTTCTTGTGGAACTCGATGCCACCCGACTCGAACTCGAAGTCCAGCACGCTGAAGCCACGCTTCGCGCGCATTCGAACGACTTAAGACATGCACAGCGTGAACATGATCGCGGCGAAAAACTCGTCTCGAATAACGCGATCAGCACACAGCAACGAGACGACCTCAGGCACAACCTCGACAGCGCAAGCACTGCGCGAGACCTCGCGCGCGTCATGCGCGACACCTCAAAGCGGAACCTCGAAGACGCCCAAATTCGAGCGCCATTCGCGGGCAGCGTTGATTCGCTCGCGGTCGACGTGGGCGACTACGTCTCTCAAGGATCCGCTGTCGCAACGGTCGTCGAACTTTCGCGGGCCAGAGTCTTTGCTGGCGTCACTGCGCAGGAGGCCGCGCGACTAACCGGCGCTACAGTTGCCTGGGTTCAGTTCACAGCGCTCGGCGGCGGCGAGGTCGAAGCAGAACTGAAGAGCGTCGGAAACGTCGCGAGCATGCGCGACGGCACCTACAGCGTCGAGCTATGGGTCAACGAGCCGCCGGAAGGTTTGCGCGACGGGATGGTCGCGAGCGTGCGATTGCCGATTGGCAATCATGCCCCGCTCCCGCTCGCACCTCGCGCCGCACTGATGCGCAGGTCTGGCAGCCCCGAAGTGTTCGTCGTCGAGCACAAAGGCGAAGAACAGATCGCCCGGCTGCGTATGCTGCGGACGGGTCGAAGTGCTGGTGACTGGATCGAAGTCCACCAAGGGTTGGCCGATGGGGACGAAGTCATCGTCAACGGACAATTCGCGCTACGTGACGGGATCGCGATCGTGGTCGACTCCCAGTCCGCTAGCACGCGCTAAAACGACGAATTCATGGAAAGCCTGATTCGATTCTTTGTACAGCGCCACGTCGTGGTCAACGTTCTTACAATGGCGATCATTGCCATCGGCATTTTCACGGTCATGACAACCCGGGTTGAAGGCTTCCCGGCGATGGACCTGCCGACGTTCTTGATTTCGGCCCAGCTCCCCGGCGCATCAGCACGCGACGTTGAAGCAAAGATTACGATTCCGCTCGAAGAAGCCATCTCTGAAGTCGACGGGGTGCTTCATTACACGACCGTCATCACGCAGAACCGCAGCATGACGACGGTCGACCTTCACGACGACACCAAGACCGAAGACATCATGGAGGCCGATCGCGAATTGCGCGCGGCGATCGACTCCATATCCGAGTTTCCGGCCGAAATGCGAAACAAGCCGCAGACGTTTCGCATGGACCCGTCCAAGCAGCCGATACTCGAAATTGCGATCGCAGGCTCTGCGCTAGTCCTGCCCGAGTTCGTCAAGAAACTCGAACGAAAGCTGCGTCAGCTAGAAGGTGTCGGCGATGTCGGCATTGTAGGTCTCCCTGACCCGGAGCTAAGGGTCTTCGTCGACCCCGACCTCGCACGCACCCACGGCATCACTCTTCTCGACGTCGTTGGCGGTTTGGAAAAGCGCAACGTCTCCGCAACCGGCGGGTCTCTCGAAGTCTCGCGCGACCGACGACAGATCGTCATGTGGGGACGCTTCGATACCCCCGAGCAAGTCGGCAATGTGATTCTACGATCCGACCCTAACGAAGGTGTCCTGCGCGTACGCGACGTCGCGCGCGTGGTATTGGGGCGCGAAGACACGGGCCTGATCGTCGGCACCAACGGCCGCGCTGGCATCTCGGTAATTCCGTCAAAGCTCAAAGACGCAGACCTCTTAAAGACGCGCGACCGCGTCCTCAAGGCCATCGCGTCGACACCCTTCCCTCCCGGTGTTGATCATTCGATCGTCAACGACAGCTCTTATGAGATTCGCAACCGACTCAGCATCATCGGAAACAATGGCGCCATTGGTCTCGCCCTCGTGGCACTCATCGTCTTTATCTTCCTAGCACCGTCCGCTGCCACTTGGGTCTGCCTCGGCGTCCCACTTGTGATCCTGAGTGTCGTGGTCGTGATGCCCGGCTTCAACGTGACGATCAACTTCATGTCGACGATTGCATTCGTCGTCGTACTGGGCTTGTTGGTTGACGACGCAGTGGTCGTTGCCGAAAAAATCCTACTCAAGCGACAACAAGGCCTCTCGCCGGTCGATGCGGCGATTCAAGGTGCGACCGAAGTCGCAAGCCCCGTCATCGCGTCGGCATTGACCACCCTGGTCGCGTTCGCGCCCATCATGGCAATCGGCGGCTTCGCACAACGGATCATGTGGCAGCTACCGGCGGTGGTCTGCATGGCCCTCGCGCTTTCCCTCGTTGAATCGTTTCTTATCTTGCCCGCGCATATGTCGATGGTGCGCGGCGATTCAATGCCGCGTCCAAAACGAAAATTCATGCTCGACCTCGAGGACCGCTACCGGCGAGCTCTGCAAAAGGCGATGCCCAGACGCGGCCGAATCATTGCAGTCTTCGCAGTCGCCTGGCTCTTCGTGATGGTCGTGATCGCACCGCGTATGCAGTTCGAGTTCTTCCCCCAGGACAGTGCCGTTGGCTACTTTTTGAAGGTCAATATGCCAGTCGGCACCCCGATTGAGCGCACCGAGGCGGTCCTCAACGCATTGCAAGTTCAGCTTCCGCCCCTCATGGGCAAAGACCTTGAAGGCATCACCGCGCGCGTGGGCCATCAGAACCCATTCGATCTTGGCCGGGACTACGGCTCGTCAGAGAATGAGGGAATGATCGCGGTCTATTTAGACTTGAACGCGCGGGAACACACTGCCGCGGGATGGATCGAAATTGTTCGCGACAAGCTCCGCATCCCCGAAGACGCCCACGTTGTCTTCGAGCCCGCAATCGACGGGCCCCCCGGGCTCGAACCGATAAGCGTCTACGTGCTTTCGAACGACGACAATGCGCGACGTGAAGTCGCCCTCGAGATCCAAAGCTTCATCAGCGAAAATGGTGCGATCGACGTTTCGATCGATGAACGCCCGGGCATGCGACAGATCGATCTCAACCTAGACTACGAAAAGCTCGCCATGCGGGGCCTCGACGCCGCGGCCGTTGGCAACACATTACAAGCCGCTTTCTACGGCATCATTGCAACCGAGATTCGCGACCTCGACGACACGATCGACGTGCGCGTTCTCTTTGAACCCGCGGCGCGACAGTCCATCGACACGTTGCTCGAAACCCAAGTGAGAAATTCGCGCAATGAACTCGTGCTGTTGCGCGACGTAGTCTCCCCCGAAGAGATGCCCGCGCTCGCGGCGATTCGACACCGCGACGGGATTCGTGCTGCCAACGTGACCGGTGGGTTGGGGGAAAACAGCAAGTTCACCGCGACTTCGCTTGCTGTCCTGATGGAGAAAGAACTCTTTCCTCGTTACAAAGATCGCGACGACATCGAACTCGAAATGTCTGGTGAAGTCATCCAAACACGACAAGCCACTGGCGACTTGGGCATTGTCTTTATCCTGAGTGTCCTCGGCATCGGCTGCATCATCGCCATCATGCTCGGCTCGTTCCTGGAAGCTTTCTTCGTCGTCGCCGTGGTTCCGTTTTCGGTGGCCGGCGTCACCCTCACCTTCTTTCTTCATGGCATGCATTTTTCAATGCTTGCCATGATGGGCACCATTGGTCTTGCGGGTGTCGTCGTAAACGCATCCATTGTGATGATCGATGCCGTGCATCGGGAACAAAAGAAAGTCGTCCACGCCGACGACATGACCCGGCTCGCGGCCGTCATCGACGCTCTCGTCGGGCGGCTTCGACCCATCCTTGTGACCACCCTCTCAACCCTCGGCGGGGTGCTCCCCACCGCTTACGGCCTCGGCGGTTACGACGCGGTGATGTCCCCGATGTCCTTGGCACTCGGATGGGGGCTCGCGATCTCGACCACCGTTACGCTGTTCTTGGTTCCTGCGCTCTACATCACGGCGAACGACTGGACCCGCCGCATCGACGCGTGGCGCGGCCGAGACCATGCCGCCGGCGCGAGGTCAGTCGCGTCTGTTTAGCCGCTCAGGCCGAGCCGACTGATGACAGGTCGGCATCAGGCCGCTCGGGCTTAGTCGTTCATCACGTACGCGCCGTCGAGCATCTTGACTTCGTCGTTCCAAACCCGCTCATAGCGCGCGGCATCGTGGTCCGGCTTTCGCATCATCTCACGACACGCGGCGATTTGAACGTCATTGCTGGTCGACTGACTCATCAGCGTGAGCGCGTGCCCAGAAAGATCTTGCACCATAAACTCGAAGATCTGGTCGAGTAGATCGTCTCCGATTGCATAGCCGTCTCGGTTTTCGAGGATGAGCTGCGCGTACACCACCAACGCAAATATCTCGCCAGCGGCCAACAAGAAGTCAACATCCTTCATTTGATCCGGGCCCGGAGGCGCCTCGGCCAACATGCTGCGGAAGAGCTCAACCTGTTCCGCGAACACAAGCGCGTTCGGTACGTTGGTCGATTCGAAGGCAGGCTTGTAGTCATGGAACTGAATTTGGCCAAGACCGCGGGTTGACCCTTGATCGAATAGAAAGTCATCGTTTCCGTCGTGATCTTGCCGTGCGACCTCAGGGTATTCGGCCGGATTGAAGAAGAAGTTCGGCATGAACTTCGAGATCAACGCGATATTGACGTGCACGGTGCCTTCGAGCTTCGGCAACGCACGGATGTCGACCGCCGCTTGGCTGAAGTAAGTGTCTTTTTCAAACCCCTTGGCCGCGATGGCGTCCCAGATCAAGTTGATCACGGCTTCGCCTTGGGTGGTGACCTTCATCTTTACCATCGGGTTGTAGAGCAAGTAGCGACGGTCTTCAGGAGACGCGACTCGCATGTAGTCCGAAGCGCGCAGGGCGAAGAGCTTCATTGCCACCAAGCGCGCGTAGCCTTCTACAAACATTCGACGAACATGAGACATGTTCGTCACGGGTGATCCGTAGAGAACTCGGTTGTTCGCGTGAGTAATCGCCTCGTAGAATGCGTGGGTGCTGATACCGATTGAGGCCCAGCCGAGGTTGTACTTGCCGATGTTCACCGTGTTGAGCGCGGCGTTCCAAGCTTCGCGGTCGCGGTGCAGAATATCAGCTTCGCTTATCGGGTAGTCGCGCAGCTCAAACTCGGACACGTAGTTCTGGCTCGCAACCACGTTCTTCACGAGGTGGTAGTTCGGGTGCTTGGGATCCGCGGCAAAGAAAATGTATTCATCGCCGTCTTCCATCCGGCCGAAGGTCGACACGATGGCGGCTTCGTTTCCGTTTCCGATGTAGTACTTGCGACCGTTCGCGAGCCAACCGTCGCCATTTTTCGTGAGCACCATGTCGGTTGAATAGATGTCCGCGCCGTGCGTCTTTTCCGAAAGGCCAAAGGCGAAGATGCCCCCGTCTTCGAGGGCGGCTGCAGTCTTCTTACGCAGTTCCTTGTTTGGGCTCATCCAGATCGGACCGAGACCGAGAACGGAAACCTGCCAGGTGTACCAGTACTGCAAGCCGTAGAAGCCCAAGATCTCGGCGAACTCACAATTGCGCCAGGTATCCCAACGCGTGTCGGCTGCGCCCTCGCCTTCGGGAGTGCACATGGATGCAAAGATCCGTTCTTCGCGAACGAAGTCGAGAAAGTCGGCGTACCAGGGGCGGTCGTAGTAGTCCTCGAGTAAGCGCGCCTTTCCCTTTTGTTCGAAGAACTCGACGGTTTTCTGCATAATTTCCGGAGTTCTTGCGTCGGGATAGGAACGATCGAGCTTCTTCGGGTTGAGCAGAACCATGAGAGGACCCCTTTCTAAAAGAGAGCGACACCACGCAACAAGGCAGGCAAAACAAAACGCTTTTACTACGGAGTTGCGGCGCGCAGACGCCAATCGTACATTTTTTGGATCAACGCTGCGGGCCCAATCGATCGAACTCTCAATAAATTGACATGACGATTGACCGGGAGGCGCTTGATATCCGGAGAGACGGCCAGTGGGTTCAGGAGCCCTTTCGCGTCTCTTACAGTATTGAATTCGATGCGAACTCGGCCGTTTCAATCGAATAGGAACTCCACGACGACTAAATCGCGCCGACCACGGGCGAACATCGTGACAACTGGCATCATCAGGTCGGACGTCTGCGCTCGCCCAACATGTACACGGGCACCAAGCGTTGACAACACGACCCTATGATCGCCTCGACCTTCAGGTCGATGCACACTGAGGCTACCTTCGAAATCATGAAAAGCTCTGTTCCGGTCTATCGCCGACTCACTCTTGCAATACTTTTTGCTTCCGCCCTTTCATTGGCTGCATCGATCGCATTGGCCGCCGAGCCTGACAAACGTGCCCTCGACCCCGAAGTATTGAAGGACGTCGCGACGTACGAAAAAGCGATGGGCACCGACCATGGTTTGACGCCGGATAAGATCCAAACATTGGCGAATGCCATGAACGAATCACCGGTGTTCAAGAACAAGTTTCTCGGGATCTGGACGGTGCAGACCCCGTCCGATGCTTGGATCATCATGGAAATCATGTACGAGGTGAAACCCGACTTGATCATCGAAGCGGGCACCTTCCATGGGGGCAGCAGTGCGTTGTGGGCCATCATCCTCGAGCACATCAACCCTGACGGTCGCATCGTGACGATCGACATCGAAGATCAACGAGAACGAAAAGCCAAAGAACTCCCGATCGTAAAAGAGAAGGTCGACTTCTTGCTCGGTAGCTCAACTGACCCGAAAGTGGTCGCCCAAGCACGCAAGCACGCCGAGGGCAAAAAGCGCGTTCTCGTCTTGCTCGACTCACTACATTCCAAGAAGCATGTGGCCGCGGAACTCGAAGCGTACGCGCCGATGGTTTCGGTAGGGAGCTACATCATTGTTCAGGACACGCCCCTCGGCCCCAAAGCCGCAATCGACGAATTCCTCGAGACCAACAAGTCCTACATCGCCGATCGGAAGCGCGAACGATACCCGGACACGAATTCGATCCGCGGCTATATCAAGCGCGTCAAGCCCTAGCCGCAACGTACGATCTGCTTCAAGCGCTTTGCAGTTCACGCTTGAGTTGAACACGTGATTGATGCAAAGAAGACTGAATGCGAGGCCGGTGCAGATCACAAAAGCAACCCGACCTCGACGCCATTCTCCAGTGGGTAGCCAGCGCTTCGCAGCAGCCGTGCCATACCAGGACCGGCTGCGGACAAGTAAAGCCAGAGCAGGAGTTTGGTAGCTCAGATTTGCCCGATGCCGTCGACGGCCTCAAACCCCTGATAGACCGGAGGCGGGTAGGTAGGCACATCACCGCAACCGAGGTCGCCGCATCGTCCCAGCCAGTCTTGTCGACGCAAAAACTCACGCTGGCGAAAGCGTAGCCCGGTGCGGGCGAGGCGCAGCGGTGTGGGCTATGTCCTTCAAACGTTGAAACGCTTCGAGTGCGTGGCGCACCCGCGGCATTCGTCGATTCTCAGGTGGACATGATTCAGGCCGATCATCGCCAATGGCAGCGCGTCGCGGGTCCACTCGCGATTGTCATGCTCGGTCTATGGCCCGCAATCCGTTCCTATTCTCTGGGCCCGGATGTCCAGGTGGATTTTGGGCGCGAGCTCTACACCCCGTGGCGCATCAGCGAAGGCGCGAGTCTGTACGGAGACGTCGCGTACTTCAATGGCCCGCTCTCGGTCTATTGGCACGCCCTCTGGTTCAAGATCGCGGGGGTTGGGCTCTCCACAATTAAAGTGGTCAATCTTTTCATCGTTGCCGGCATCGTGGTCTTCATCGTTAAGCTCGGACAACGTGCAGCCGGCAGCCTGGCGGCTTACACCGCCGCATGCTTCTTCGTCGGAGCCATGGCGTTCGGGCAAGTTCAGAACATTGGGAATTACGACTTTCTTACACCCTACTCCCACGAACTCACGCACGGCATTGCGCTGTCACTTTGGGGGCTCCACGAGTTCGCGCGTCGCAACGAGCCGAGGCGAGCGAAACGCAGCGCAATCCTTTGCGGCGCGATTCTGGGTCTTGTCTTCCTGACCAAACTCGAAGTCTTTTTCGCATTCGGCCTGTCCATTTTCGTCGGTTTTGCCCTTGAGCTAAGGACCCGGACCGAAAGCAGCCCGCCCCCCGTACACAGTGTGGCGATGGCACTTGGAGCCTTTGCTCTCGTCATCGCAACCGCATTTGTGGGGCTCGCGGTAGGAACAGGCTTCGAAAACGCCACGGCCGGCCTGTTCGAGCCGGTCCGCGCAGTCTTCGGCACGAATGTCGCCGGGCTCGCCTACTACCAGTGGGTCATGGGGACGCGAGACTTCGCCGACAGCATTTCGAAGATCGGTGTTGGACTCGGGGTCTACGCGGTCGTACTCGCGGTGCTTCTCTTGCTGTCGATCGTATGGCGCCGTCTTGAACTCGATCGATTCACTCCGCTCGCGGGCCTCGTCTTTCTGGGAGCCTGCCTGTGGTTCCCGCTCGCGCCTGTTCATGCGGTTCACTCGATTCGGCCATTCGCCGTCATTGTTCCGCTTGTACTGATCGTGCTCGCCTTTCGCGCCAGCGTCGACCGCAGGGCCGATCTGATTCTCCCCGCGACCGTGTTGGCTTTCGGTTTCGGGCTGCAGATTAAAATGCTTCTAAACACACAGTTCGGTCACTATGGCTTTGCCCTGTTAATGCCGTCAACGCTCGCAATGATCGTGGCGCTCCTGGGCTACTACCCCAGGTGGATCGAAAAGCGCGGCGGCTCCGCACCGGTGTTTCAGCTAGCAGCTCTCGCGTTGCTGCTTAGCGTTGGCCTTGGGCTCAATGACCGTGCGGAGAGCAATGCATCGCGACGCAGCGAGCCGGTCGGGCAAGCTCCTGATGTCATGATGAGTGACTTCCGTGCAGACGATGTGTTGCGTGCGCTCTACTTTCTCGAAGGCACCGACCCGGGCGCCACCGTGGCGGTCTTTCCAGAAGGCATCATGCTCAACTACCTCGCGCGCCGGCAGAGCCCAACTCGGTACATCAACTTCATGCCGCCTGAGTTCAGCCTTTACGGAAGTGATGCGATCGTCGAAGCTTTTCGAAACACCCCGCCAGACTACGTGTTGTTCGTCCACAAACGTACGGGCCTCTACGGCTTCCCGTTTTTTGGCAAAGACTACGGTCAAGACCTCTACCAGTGGGCAACGGAGCACTACCAATTGGCCCGTCAAATTGGCGAGACTCCGTTCAACGAAGCCACTCGCTTCGGGATCTCGGTCCTCGAACGTCGAGACAAGCAGGACGCGCATCCGTAACGACGTTTCCGTTGTCTCTGCGACGTCCGATACAAAACTGGGTTTTTGACGACGGGTCAATGGACTTGCACACCAACTTGCCACTTCTCCTCTGGAAATTTATCGACGTAAAACTCAGGCAGACCTGGACTGAACCGATCACCACTCGTCTCAAAATAAAGGGGGCACGGGAAGTTGGCGACGACAACAAAAACGGCGGCTCCCTGGAGACTTGCTCCACGAAACCGCCGGTTTTAGACGTACATGCTGCTTTGAATGTTGAGATTCAGGGAAGCAGCGGCGACTCCACGATGTCGATCCAGGAAGCCTTGTTCTTCAAGAAAGAGAAGGTCCAGTCGTTGAGGAACACACCGTTTGCATCCTGCGTATAAAACAGGGGCACCTGCAACGCCGTATGAGATCCATCGCCCGCAACGATGAAGCGCTTGTATCGATCGGGGAACTCGGCATTGATAACGCCGTGTCCGTCCACGACAAGCTCTCGGAATCTCGGCTGATCGCCCAAGAGACCGAGGAAAAAACGGTTGGTAAAATCTGAATCCGTTTCGTAAAACGCCTCGCGAATTGTCGAGTCGTTGTCGAGGCGCCACTTGATAACCTCAGTGGCTTCCCCAACGTCTGAGCAGTCGGTGCAACTTGCAGGGTAGAACTTGCCAAAATCCCAGTCTGCTGCGCGAGCATCAATGTCACCCAATGCATCCGGGTTGATCGTGACCGGGCCGGCGTCGTTAAACACCGTGAGCTTCACTCCCTTTCCGTAGTTCATGCGCACCAAGAACGGCGAAAAGCCTGCAACGCCAACACCGCCGGCGCTTGACCCCGCAAGTGTGATGCGTCGTGCCTTTGGAAAGGTGGCCTTTGCGAGATCCATCGCTGCTGACTGATTGCGCAAGCCACGATGGAACCGAACCGGGCCAAAGGGAAAGTTCGGATCCACGACGTCGTTGTCGCCGGAGAACGTCGAGCCGTCACAGTACGGCATATAGACGATCGAGTAGTCTCGAAACGGGTTTCCGCGATTCCCTTTCGAGAGATCGAAGATGCCCTGCTGTGGCCCCGGAGGCTCCTGGTCTTCAGCCAGGATGTTGCAGTTGTAGAAGTCCTGCCAACAAGCGCCGCCCCCTTGTTCGAAGAGCAAAAGCTTCTTGGACGAACGGCCCGGGCGCGTGAATACGGAATACGGTGTTCCCGCAATGCAGATTGGACCTTGCCCATCATCGGTATCATACGTGTGCTTTGTCCAACCGCCTTCGATTTCGACACTCTGCGCCGGCGTGAATTTGCCGAGATACTTGTCGACACCAGCGTCGCGCAACTCTTGCTCTGCCGCTGGACTCAGTCCCTTCGGCGGCTTTCCATTTCCACCAAGCCCCATCATCGCGAATGCCGCACCCGCGAGAAATAGAACCGCAACTCGCTTGAACCTTAATGAACTCATTGCATTTGCCTCCAGCATAAGAAGTTTGACGTTTTGATCACGATGACATGCGCGAGAGACACCGTCAACAAGATTGAATAGCTGAGGGCACCTACACGAGCTTTTGCTGTCAGGACGCGAGTTCATCGCGGCAAAGTCTGACGACTCGAGCCAAAGACTGGTTGGCATAGACGCCTCGACCTCGGCGGAAATAAGGTTGAAGCCGCATTGGGTTTCTAAAAACTTCAAACAACACAAGCAAGTACAAGACAATACGTGCATGTCGCTACGAATGAGGTGGAGACCAGAGTTTCGACACGTTCAAATCGACTCCCCTTCCGGGCGATAGGCGCCGTGGAACGCGAATCCACGGTCGCCACCGAGCGCAAAGACCGATTTCCACATTGCCCTGCCCTCCACCGGCGGTCGCGTCGTACTCCCCCACAACCAAGGCTCGTTCACCCTGTCGAACTGAGCTCTTTGGGGAAGCAACTCGAGATTGCTTGACGCTGAATTCGCAATTCAAACGTGACACCGACGCGAGTCCGGATGACACCTTCTGAAAGCGTTCAATCTCAAGAACAAGTCTCCAGCGCCAATCGAATAGGTCCCTCTTACGTGATCGAACCTACAGAGATTCGCCCGCGTACAACTCCAAGGCAGCGTAGACATCAAAAAACGATTGTTCGCCGGTTTTGCGCGATATGCATGTCGCACACAGTGCTCCGTCCACCCAGGCGTTGTAGCCTACCTATCCTCAGTTTTTCAGACGCTCGCCCAGCAACCGCGGCGACAGGAGTGGACTCATGGCGCACGACTTGGTGATTCGAAATGGCAAAGTGATCGACGGTAGCGGGAGCGCAGCCTTCGCCGCCGACGTCGCGATTGATGGCGACACCATCACCCACGTCGGAACCGTAGAAGAAAGCGGCATACGCGAAATAGACGCGCGCGGCTTGACCGTAACCCCGGGCTTCATCGATATTCATACGCACCTCGACGCGCAGATCGCCTGGGACCCCTACCTCACCCCGGTTTCATGGCACGGTGTCACCACGGCGCTTCTCGGTAACTGTGGCGTCACGTTCGCTCCCGTACGCCCTGGCGACGCCAAGACCCTCGCCAACATGATGGAAACGGTTGAAGACATTCCGGCTGACGCGATTTTGAATGGCCTGCCCTGGGATTGGGAAGGTTACGGCGGCTACCTCGACGCACTCGAAACCATGGAGCCGGCCATCAACGTGGGCGGCATGGTGGGGCACTGCGCGGTTCGCTTTTACGTGATGGGCGAACGCGGGGTCGACGAGAAGCCGAGCGAAGCCGAAGTCGCACGCATGGCCGAAGTCGTTGCCGAATCGGTCGCAGCCGGCGCGATCGGCTTTTCGACTTCGCGCATCATCGGCCACCGTTTGCCCGATGGACGCGATGTCCCTGGAACCCATGCCGAACACGAAGAACTCGTCGCCATCGCAAAGGCGGTAAAGGGCGCGGGCGGTGGCCTCATGCAAAACGTCTTGGACCTGTCGGGCAAGTTCGAAGGTGAGATCGAATTGATTCGAAAGCAGGCCATCGCGAGTGATGACCGTGTGCTCTTCAGCATTACGGCCGGACGCTCCGATCGTTCCGGTCAAATGTTCATTGATGAAATCAACAAGATGCGCGAGGAAGGCCTCGACGTGAACGGCGTCGCAATCCCCCGCAGCTCTGGCTTCCTGATCGGTCTGGTCAACACGCTGCCCTGGCGCAGCCCGAAATGGAAAGAACTGCGCGCCATGGACTTCGATTCGCGCGTCGCGGCGATCAACGACGAGGCAACGTGCCAGGTGCTTATCGAACAAGCCAAAGCAGAGACGCCCAATTTCTCGGAAGTCCCCCTGTACTGGCTCGGTGACGATGACAAGCCCAACTACGTGCTGACGGACGAGGCCATGCTGGGTCACATCGCAGAGACCATGGGCGACACGCATCCCGTCGAGACCTTTTTGCGGATCAACCGGCAGACTCAGGGCCGCGCCCTCTTCTTGATGCGCGCATTCAACCCAAACCTACGTGCCGTCGCCGACCTCATCTCAAAGGGCGACGTGCTTCCCGGCCTCGGAGACGCTGGGGCTCACGTGGGTCAAGTCATGGACGCCGGTTGGTGTTCGTTCGTGCTTTCCCATTGGGTTCGCGACACGGAACTATTCACCCCAGAAGAAGCGGTACGCCGAATGACGTCGGCCCCAGCTCGGATTATGGGCTTAGCCGATCGTGGACGACTCGAAGCCGGAATGCGGGCCGACGTAAATGTGATTGATCTCAAAAAGGTCGCAGAACGCATGCCCGAGTTCGTGAATGACTTCCCCGGTGGTGCTGGACGTTTCATTCAGCGCGGGACGGGTTATCGCGCCACGGTGTGCAACGGACAGCTAATCCTTGAAAACGATGAACACACCGGCGCCCGCGGCGGCCGGGTACTACGGTCTTCGCCATGACCGATCAAGAAATGCTGATGATCGAGCGGCAATGCGAGCGGATCGTGACGCGCTACTGCCATTACGTCGACCACGGGGAAGCCGCCAAGGTGGCTGACCTCTTTACAGCGGACGGCACCTGGACAGCACCCGGGGTTGTGATGAGCGGGCAAGACGAACTGCGCAAAGGCTTCACCAGCCGACAGCAAAACACCGCGCGCATGTCACGTCACGTCTGCAACAACCTATTGATTGACGTGATCGACGCAGACCACGCTCATGGTGTGGTCTACCTCACCCTTTACATGGTCGACGGTGAGGAGAGCCGAGAGACGTCACCGCTTGACGGCCCCGCCCTTGTCGGAGAATACGTCGACGAATTCGTGCGCACCGAGGCTGGATGGCGCATCAAGACACGCGCGACTTCGTTTAACTTCGTGCGAATCGCACCGATGTAGAGCGTCACGTGCGCGACTTCGCGCGGCGTTTCGGCTTGCAGCCCGAGCAGCCGCTAATTCGACGCCAGCGACAAACCGTAGACACGAGCGGCAGTGCCGCAGAAGAGCGCACTCTTTTCGTCCTCGCTGCAACCCAGTTCGTCTGCAATTCGCTTGAAGGCGTTCCACAGGTTCCCGTACGAACAAGAGACTTTGTCTACGGGAAAATTTGATTCGAACATGCAGCGCTCGGGCCCGAATGCGCGCAGTACGAGTTCGATCTGCGGCTTCCAAGCTTGCGCAAGAGCTTCCGAACCGGGCGCGGGTTTCGCCTGGTCTTCGAAACCAAAGCCATAAATCGGCATTCCGCAGCCACCGAGCTTCGCAACAACGTTCGGGCAGCGCGCGACGTCCTCGATCCCCCGTTGCCAATCACGCAACATCGCATCGCGGTTATTTGCAAATGGCCCGATGCCTAGCGGCCCTCCGATATGGTCGAGCACGATCGTCACGTCTGGGAAAGCGCGAGCCAGCACCGCAAGCTCTGGCAACTGAAAGTGATAGCCCCACGACTCGAAGAGATGACCGCGCCGAGCGAGTTCCGCAAAGCCTTCGCGAAAGTCGTCGCGCCCAAGTAAATGTTCCAGCTTACGTGTGGGATGATGGTTGGCCGGCACGTCGGGGGACGCGTGGAACCCGTGGGCCTGTCGAATGCCTCGAAAGCCTCGCCCTGCTTCTGACAGCGCGTCGAGCACATCTCCAACTGCGCGACCGAGAGTCAGGTCTGCAAATCCAATCATCGCGCCACAACAACGACGCCCCTTGCCAAAGAGATCGGACGCGGCCATTGCGGCGACGCCTTGTACGAATTCGACTTCGCCTCGCGATGCAAGCGGCCCCCCGCCTGCGTCGTACATGGCGAGGCATTCCACAAAGACAGTCTCGACGACGTTATGCCCCGAGCGCACAATGTCGTCGATCAGGTCATCCCCGAGATAGCGGCCGTGGGTAGGCGTCGCTTCCGGATACGAACTTGCGCTGCGCCGATCCCACAGATGGTGATGTGGGTCGACGATCGGCTGCCGTGGATCGATCGCGGGTTCATTGCTGGGCTCTTGCCAGACGTTGAGGCGATCACCATGCAGGTCAGGAAGTAGATTGGGCATCTGGATGTTGTGCCATGTAACTGAACGATGCGCCAATCGCGCATAGAGCCCCCGCATAATCGCCAAGTCGCAAAAAAAAGCCCCGCGATTTGGGACGTTTTCGTCCTAAACCGCGGGGCTGAATTTTCGTTCCAGTCGCCCTATTCGGGGATCTGCAAAACTCGCTTTGCGATCACGTTCATCTGAACTTCGTTCGTGCCGCCCCAGATCGAGTCGGCTCGCGTCGTGAGCCAGGCGCGGGTGCGCTCGAGCTCAGTTTGTTCGAAGCCCGGCCCCTCCCAGCCAAGACCTTGGGTCCCGTGGGCGAGCATCACGATGTCTTGTTCGCTCTTCACCATGTTTGCCCACTTGAACTTGCCAAGCGATCCGATGTCGCGCGCCGTCTGTCCCGCACGCGCTTCCTCGCCAGCACGGCGCATGGTCAGGCTCAATGCTTTGGCTTCCTGTTCCTGGGCGGCCAATCGCTGTCGAAGCACAGGGTCAGCGAGGACGCCGTTTTCGAGGCCAACTTCACGCTTGACGACGTCGACGTAGCTTTCCTTCTGAGCGCCGCTCAAGCCCCCCTCGCTTCCGCCGTCGGTGCTTCGTTCGTGCTGAAGCAAACGCTTCGCCACCGTCCACCCGCCATTAACCGGGCCAACGACGTGCTTGGCCTGCGCGCGCGCACCGTCGAAGAACACCTGCGAAAATTCCGCAGTGCCGTCGATCAAGTTGAGAGGCGACACTTCCACGCCGTCTTGATGCATCGGAAACAAGATGAAGCTAATGCCATCGTGCTT
>Ga0115003_10000918_pt1 | contig 26420 bp, 23 predicted proteins | sample ArcticOcean_MG_C_7_FD_88736 | JGI IMG/M metagenome (GOLD analysis project Ga0115003, IMG submission 88736) | Marine microbial communities from western Arctic Ocean - ArcticOcean_MG_CB11_88 | ecosystem: Environmental > Aquatic > Marine > Oceanic | place: Arctic Ocean: Canada Basin | collected... | reverse complement strand
GGCTGCGGGCACGCGTACTGCGCGGGCTGCGCGCCGGTCATGGCGGGGAGGCTGTGCGGGATGTGCCGCGTGCCGCTCGTTGGAGCGCCGAAGCGCGTGTTTTTGTAAACTTAAATTCCGAAAACCGAGCAGGTCGGCCGGGGACCCCGTTCCCAAAAAACCCGAGCAGGACCGTACGTCTGGGACCCGGACAGGAACAGGTCGGTCGGGGACCGGACAGGACCCGGACAGACCAACGAACCCGGGCGGACCCCCCGGCCGCAGCCGGTTGGCAGGCCCGGTTGGCAGGCCCGTTTGGCAGGCTCACAACAGACAGCCATCGAATCGCGACACACATGCTCCCCTCGTGGCTTGGAATCGACGGCGAATGGCGATCGACGGCCATGCTCCACAACGTCTACAGGGGGGTGACCGTGCGCAAGCGCACGGTTGCCCGGATCGAGGGCGGGGCCGTGCTCTTTGGAGAGCTCTCCGCCATTTTTGCGGTCGGGTACCGCGGGCCGCGCACTGAGTTTGAGAACGCTTCGCAGATGACCTTCGGAGACATGCACGTGGTGGGCATCAGGGGGTGCATCCTGCCGTGCTCTGACGACCACGTGCTGCTGCGAAGCGTTCTCGACGAACGGCCGCACAGGAGAAACGCGACCGGCGTGGTGGGGATGGGAGTGAAGCAGGCGGTGCAGAAGATGCTCGAACTTGCGAAACACGCGCTCGTGATGCTCGTGTGCGTCCGATGGCCCCTGTCGGTAGTCGTGGACATGGACGGCGTTGTGGTCTTCGCCCTCTGGCGCGACTTCTGGGAGGAAAACAACGACACGTTCAAGGCGGTGAGGCACCCGTGCCTCGCAGCCCACCACACGGACGAGGTGATGGCGTCCCTGTCGGTGAACTACTTCAAGACCGGCACGACCTGCCCTTGGTGGTGGCACTTTGCCCCCGCGCCGTTCATGGCAATCGCGACCTTCGTGAAGGCCCTGTTGCCGTTCACCGACGAGCAGATCGAGGCACTGGAAAACAAGACCGACCTCATCATGATGGCGAGGGCCAACGAAGAGGCGCTGATCCGTTGGTTTGCAACGATCTACGAGATGCGCCCGCCCCCCGCGACGAGGGCCGAGGAGGAGGCGTTGGAGAGGGAATGGTCGGCCCGGAAGAGGGGGGCGGCCAAGCTCGCAAAGAGCGAGAAGCGCGCCCTCCTCGCAAAGAAGCGGGAGCAGGAGCGCGTCGAGCAGGAGAGGAACGTCGCGATTGCGAGGCTCTCCAGGAGCACTGCCCGCGCCGCGGTGGAGGGCGTGCTGGCCGTCGCGCGCAAAGAGGCGACCGCCCGCGCCGCCGCCCTCTCCCGGGTGCGCGCGGCCAACGCCGCAAAGGCCAGGTTTGTGGAGGAGACACGGGCCGCCAGGCGGGAGGCGCCTGATCCGGCTCGGGCGCCTGATCCGGCTCGGGCGCCTGCTCCGGCTCGGGCGCCTGCGCCGGCTCGGGCCCCGGCCCGGCCCCCCGCGCCTGCCCCGGCTGCCGCACCCGCCCCGGCTGCCGCACCCGCTCCGGCTCCGGCACCTGCCCCGGCTCCCGCCCCGGCCCCGCGCGACCCGCCCTTCTGGAAGCTGATGCTGCGCCGCCGCGAGTGCGCCATCTGCTTCGAGGAGCACGACACCTGGTACGCGCTCACGTGCGGCCACCTCTTCTGCAAGGACTGCGCCGCCGGGCAGGCAGCGGCATGCCACACTTGCGGGAAGGAGCCGATTCTCCCGCCGATCCGTCTGTTTTTGTGACTCACTTTCTTGAGAACAGTGACTGGAACATGTGCGTGGCCCACGGGCGCGCCTCCTCTGGGACCTTGTCCGGGTGCACCAGTAGCTGAATCTTGCGTTTTAGACTTTCCATCCTGGAATCGGCCCGGGAGGCGTTCGCGTTCGCGTTGCTCACCTCCAGGCACTTAGACGCCCGGAAGGCGTCCCAGTCGTGCTGCATCTTGGCCACCTTGGCCTCCGCCTGCTCGTCCGCCCTGGCCATCTTGGCGTCTGCCTTGGCCATCTTGGTCTCCGCCTCGGCGGCGCGGGCGACCACCGTGGCCGGCGCCTTCTCCTTGGCGGCGGCGCGGAGCACCTCCAGCTCGGCCTTGATGCGCGCGTTTTCCGTCTGGTGGGCGGCGGCCATCGCCTGCTCGCGGCAGGTCAGCTGCGGGACCAGCGTGTTGTCCGGCTCTCGAAGCCGCCCCCACTCGCGCACGTCCGTGAGGCACTGCCGCTTGTCGCGCAGCTGTCCCTCCACGTCGGTGAGCTGGCCCTTGACCGACGACAGCTGTCCGTTGGCGTCCCGCAGCTGCGCCATCAGCTCGTCGTGGCGGCGCCGGGACTCTTCTCCCTCCGCCTCGTACCGCAGGCGGTCCTCTTCGCGCTCCGCCGCGTGCGCCTCCCGCGCCCTGCGCAGCTCCGCGGCGAGGTCCGTCTCTCTGGGCGCCGGCGCGGTGTACTCCGGGCAGACGGCCAGGTGGGCCTTGCACTTGGTCGACTTGTTGGAGGCAAGGTGATCTTTCAGAATGTTTGCAAACGTGAGTTTGCAGTGTGGACACGTGATTGGCACGTAGATCCTGGTGTCGTATGGTTTTTGCTTGGATGGAAGCTCAACTTGGTCTTCTTCCTTGAATTCGTCGTAGAGGCGTCTGCTTTTCTGCATCCTTCTGACTCATGTATGACAAGTCTATGACATCTTATGAAAACTAGTGACTCATAGACGACTCATAGATGACTCATAAACGAGTCACAAAGCCTCCTCCCGCACCGAGTTCACCAGCGCCGCGACCTCAGTCGCGGTGAAGGTGCGGTCCCCCGCGCGGTCCGGGTGCGTCTCACGGAGGACGGCCTTGAGGGCCGCGTCCACGGCGCGCTTGGTGGCCTCCTCCTGGGCGGCCTCCTTCTCGTCCACGGCGTCGCCCTCGCGGAGCACGTCGGCGAGGTCGGACCAGCTCTCGCCCTCGGCCTCTGCCTCATCCGCCTCTCCCTCGAAGGGCACCACGCCGGAGAAGGCGGGGACGATCTGCTTGTCGGAGAGGTCCTCGCCGGCGGCCGCGCCGTGGCGCAGGTTGAAGCCGTTGGGGTGCAGGGTGTTGTTCTTAACGATCCATGAGCTCTCGTTGGCGTCCGCGTCCGCCGCGCTGCAGCGCATCAGCACCTTGAGGGTGAACTTGGCCCGTCCGTGCTTCTTGAAGGCGTTGCGCACCAGGCGGCACTGCGAGGAGCGGCTCGCGTGGCTGGCGAGGCGGGCGTCCGGGTTGGCCGTCTTGCCGGTGTACACGAAGTTGCCCTCGAGGAGCAGCGCGTAGATGACCATCGTCTCCGGGCGAGCGCGCTTGGCGGGGCGCTTGTCCTGGAGGAGCTGCTTGAGGCGCAGGTTCTCGGCGGCGAGCTCTGCCTGGACCGGTTGCGTGGGCGCCGGCGGGGTGTAGTTCGGGCAGACGGACAGGTGGGCCTTGCACTTGGAGGACTTGTTGGACGCAAGGAGTTCTTGCAAGACTTGTCCAAACGTCTTCTCGCAGTGTGGGCAAGTCAGGGGTACGTAGGTTTTTACAGCGTATGGTTTCTGCCGAGACGAAAGCTCCACTGGTTCGCCTTCTGTGAAGTTGTCATAGATGCGTCTACTTGCAGGAAACATTGTCAGTACCCATTCAGTAGTGTTCAGTGGTGGCGGATAGCGCCCGCACCGCGTTCACCAGCGCCGCGACCTCAGTCGCGGTGAAGGTGCGGTCCCCCGCGCGGTCCGGGTGCGTCTCGCGGAGGACGGCCTTCAGGGCCGCGTCCACGGCGCGCTTGGTGGCCTCCTCCTGGGCGGCCTCCTTCTCGTCCACGGCGTCGCCCTCGCAAGGAGTTCTTGCAAGACGTGTCCAAACGTCTTCTACCATAGAAATTACTTACCACTGGTGCACCGACGCAAAGAGCGCTGACGCTATGCGCTGCGAGCGCTCTCAAATGGCAGTATCAAAGAGCTCTGACGACGCGTGCCGCATGAAGGTCGCCGCCTCTCTGCCAACCTCGGTCAAGTGCGACTGGGCAGCGCAAGTCGCGCTGCAGAAGGCGGAAAAGGCTGCAGAGCGCGCACGTCTTGCAGCCGCAGAAGCTGAGAAGCTCCGGGAACGGGCTCGGGAGCACATGTTGAGCCGAGGCCTGAAGGTGCTGCCCGCCGCCCCAGGACGCACTTCCACCAAAGGTTTTGGTAGCAAGGACCCAGCCTTCGCTTTCACGGCATTGGGATGTCTGGACATCGACCGTGACATGATCAACCAGGCCTACCCGCATCTAAACATCGTGGCGTCCAAGCTCTGCGTGCGGGCCGTGGCGGAGCGGATGGCCAAGCCAACAGGGGGGCCAGAGAGCATCTTCGCATCGCCACGAGCAGCTGCGATTATGGCAACCAAGACGGTGCGTTTTGTGTTTGAGGTGGCTTGCGAGCTCGCTGCAGCCGACCCCGACAAGTACATGGAGGCACGTAGCCTGCTCGAATGGCATGATGCCCAGAAGATGCTCAAGAGTCGGGAGACGCGCGGCGTCGGAGTGGTGATGTATGGTGACGCTGCCAAGGACCTGCTGCGCGATGCACTCCACACGGCTCGCGAGCGGGTGAAGCGCAAGGTGGACGCAGACGCGCAGTACGAAAAGTCCATGTCTGCTACCGCCCGCGCGGTGATGGTGTGCTGAGAAAGTCTTTGTGATGGTGACAACTGTCCGAGAGTATCTGAGCATTGTCGGATTGCATCACGTGGCTGTCTTGTACAACGTATCACGTATCTAGAATGAATGAATTGCTCTCAATGTGTGTGGGGTCGACTAAGAGATCTCGAAACCACCACCCACAAACCCCAACCCTCGGAACTCCCAGACCGCACACGCAGACCTTCCATGTCGACCTCAGACCTCAGACATCAGACCTTAGACCGCACACCTCAGACCAATGGCCCTGGCATGCCAACCCAACAGCGGGCTGCCACCGCGTCCACGTTCCGCAGAACGCACTGTCGGATGGCACTGTAGGCTGCATCAGCATCAAACACCGTTTCGATCTTGGCATGTGCCCGCTTCCCACGTCGCTCTGCGAGAGGTGGAGAGGCTTTTTTCAGTGCACGAACGGCATACTCGACGCCCCAGGGCATCTCGCTCGGCCCTCGGCCTCGACCTCGTCCGCCGGCCTCCTCCTGGGCGGCCCCTGCTCGCCTCACATGCCAGTGATCTCACCCCAGTGCTGTTCGTCAATTCCAGACCTGACGAGGATCTCGGTGTCTCCCTCGCTGAGAGGACCAGCCAGCTTTTCGCTCGCAACGTATCCAGAGAACTCCGGGAGGTTGGTTCCGGTACAAAGGAGACCAACGCGCACGACCTTGGCTCCGACCCCGACCTCTGCCTTCTCGCACTGATCGGTGTAATCGGTAGCCCTGAAGATAGAAACATCTTCCGCAGTCATGCGCTGGACGTTCTCGATGATGAAGCACGCTCCGTCTGTTTTGGTTAACCCGTGCGTCCTCCATTCCAGCAATTTTGCGCTCGAAAGGACAACTGCAACTTTTACGCCGGCACCGTCTGAGAGATGGCCTCCAACATTCGGGTGCGTGGGCCTGGACGACAGGTTCAGAAAGGACTTCACGGCCTTTCCGACCTCGGGGTCCTCGAGCGTCGTCAGCTCGAACGTCTCCTGTTCAAAGGCTTTTCGCTCGGCGTTCTCTCTCTCTTTCATGTCAGAAAGCGTCAGTCTGGACGCGCGGCGCAATTCTTTGGCTGGCGCACACAATGAGCAGACGAAAAGTTCGCATCGGGTATTCGGGTGGTGGGCGACGACGACGTCAGCTGACGGTTTGAACGCCCGGACCACTTCGTCCGCACTGATCTGAACATTCAGAATTCGATGCTCCTTGAACGCGTCCTTTTTCTTCTGACTGTTCTTGTGGCCTTTCTCCGCCTCGATTGCAATGTAGAGCTCGCCATTTTTGAGCACGGCAGCGTCCAGCTCGAAGCCACACCACCTGAACGACCTGACGACGGACAGGCCCGGGCCGTGTCCGTTGACCTCCAGGGGGTCAGTCCCCGCTGAGCTCGCCCACGCAGGAAGTGGGCGCCTTGCATGGTGCTCGAACGAACACCTTGTCTCGACCCTGAGTCGGTTTTTGACAACAAGGCTGATCATGAGGTCAATTGCTCTCTCGTGCTTCAAGCTTGGCACTCCGCTCAGGTTTGTCTTCTCTGCGCATGTGTCTGCGTGCTTGAAGTAAGCCACGACAGGCAACCCGTTCCTCACGTGATTTTCCACCCATTTCATTGGGTCTCCGCGGTCATTCAGGAACACCGCGCGGTTGACACGTTTCTGAAGAAATCTTAGACCCATGCAAAGTGCATGTTCGTTTGGTCGAATTCTGATCAGAGACCCGTCGAGGCTGGTCTGTTTGCTCCTGCGCACCAGCTCTTCGTGGCGCATGAGGTCGCCTCCTTCCGCCACCAGCCCAGCCCCGTTGAAGTCGTTCACCGCGACGAGAACACTGGGAGTTTCCTTCTTTTTGTCGGGTCCCTCGACGACGAAGTCGTTGATGTACGCGGTGGCCATGTCGTCGGTGACAATGTCGTCGGCGACAGTCTCTTCTTCATGTCGCGCCTTCTTCGGTGCTGGGCCGTCGGGCGACATTGGGCTTTCTCTGCGTTCCCGGAAACGATCTTCTGTTCTCAGAGAGCCCGACCGCCGACCGGCGACCGCGGGAGCGAAAATTCGCAATCGTGCGGCGAAAAAATGGTTCGTACGCGCCGCAGGCCGCCACAGGGGTCACGCAAAGGGCACCAGCAGCGCGAGCAGCGCGCCGCCAGCGGCATTCTTCACCGCCACAGTCTCGCACTGCCCGCCCGCGGAAAGAGCACACACGCACCCCAGACTGACACCGCAGAGAGAGACGAGAACACGCCCGAGACGCGGCGAGAGGTAGACCGTCTTGCGCAGGAGAACGGTGTCGATGGCCAGCACGCTCAGAGGGTCGCGCTCGGACAGGAAGAGCCACGCGATCGCGAGACCGGCTGAGTCCGCCACCCGCGCCATGCGCGTGTAGCTCACGCCGCAGAAGGCGTACGCCGTCCGCTCCACGAAGAGTGACAGCAGCATCGCCACGACGGTCACGCTCTGCGCCTTCAGACACGCAGGCTCCTCGACCAACGACTCGGTGCACAGGTCCTTCGACCCGCAGGAGCCCCACACCCAGAGCGCCAGGCTGCAGGCCACCGAGGAGACGGTCGACGCGACCACCAGCCTGGCCATCTTCCGGAGCGGGTCGGGGAGCTTGCCGCCGATCATCCTGGGAAGAAAAAAAGCTGCGCTGGACAAGCCGACATTGAGCAGCGCTGCGATCACCGATGTGGGGAAGGCGAGGGTGAGCAGCCGGAAAGTGCGGCCCGCGTCCATTATTGCCGACCGCATTGAATAAACGTGATGATCTGGATAGCTCTCCTCGGCACCGTGCCGCCCTCGGCGCCACAACAGTACTTTGTCGGCCTCCCCGGCAAGGACTGCGCGTCCGCCGACCAGGGATCTCCGCTCGAGCTGATCTCCAACCGGGGCCAGTGCCTCGACGCCATCGCGGTTCTCCAGCCGCAGTTTGAAAATGGGCTCAGCACTCTGCACGTCACAAACGTGAAGAGCCACGCCGACAACGTTCCTAACAACCCGGGGTGCTCGGTTTCCAATCAGACCGACCCCGACGACAAGCTCGTCGTCTACTTTGGGGACCCCGACCTGGACAGCATTCCGGCCGGAGACACACAGAAAAGCGTCTCTGGCCACACTGTGACAAACCTCTGCATCGCCTCCGTCTCTCCTAGTCCGCCGCCGCCGAGCTCGCCGCCTCCACCACCACCCTCACCCTCCCCGCCCCCCCCGCCGTCGCCGCATCAGCCCCCGACGCCGCCGCCACCCTTTCTGCCGACGCCGCCGGTAGGGCCGCCACACGAGTCTCCAAGTCCCAGCCCTCCCGCGGAACCCATCCCGAGCATGCCGCCTGCTTTGCCGCCCTACATGCCCTCTCCCTCGTACCCACCCATCTTTCCGCCGCCAGACCCGCCCCCCCCGCCTCCCGACCCCTCTCCTCCACCCCCCTGCCCTCCCGAGCCCTCGCCTCCGCCGCCGATTCCGCTGCCGTCAAGCCCTCCGAGTCCTCCGACGCCTCCCCCGCCGCCGACGAGCCCGTCCCCACCCAGCTGTCCTCCACCAATCTCGCCCCCCTCGGCTCCACCGAACCCGCCACCGACGCCGCCGCCCCAACCACCCAGCCCGCCGCCCTGCCCGCGGCCCGCGCGGGCGCCCGCGCCTCCCCCCCGCCCGCCCCGGGCCCCGCGCCCCCCCCCCCCGCCGCCTCCCCCCTCGCCCTCGCCCCCTCCGCCTCCACCTTCCCCACCACCGCAACCCCCAGTCCCTCCCGCCCCGCCGAGCCCGCCACCTCGTCCACCGCCAACACCACCAGCGCCTCCCGGCGAGCCGCCAGCACCAAAACCGCCGCCCAGCCCGCCGGAAGCGCCGCGCCTTGTCGACCTCCCACTCTGCGCCCCCAGCTGCGACGCGTTTGCACTGAACGAGGCCGGCGTCGCCGGCTACGAAAACGTGCTGCAGGCTTCCTGTGGCACCCTCTTCGCGTCGCAGTGCTTCCAGTACCAGGACCTGCTCCTCGACGTGCTCGCCTCGGGGGCGCCACCCTCGCCGCCCCCGGCCCCAGCACCACCGCTCGTGCTCCACCTTCGTCCCATCCGCATCTTCTTCTCCGGGGGTCGTCATCGCGAAACAGACGCCAGGCTGGCCCTTGGATCCGCGTCCGGGAAGGGCTACGTCGACCTCTTCCGCCGCCGCAGGACGCAGGAGATCGACTCCCACCAGATCGAGTACCTCGACGCGGAGACCAACGAGGCCGTCATCGACGCCTGCAGCGACGACCAGGACACGCCCTGCGAGACGGAGGCCAGTGACCACACCTGGATCAAACTGGACCTCGGGGCGAGGCACGACCTCGTCGCCGTGGAGGTGATCCTGCTGCGGCACGGAAGGAGCCCCCCCTCTCCTCCGCCGCCGTTTCCGCCTCCCTCGCCGCCGCCTTCTCCTCTGCGTCCGCCAATTCTGCCGCCGCCCTCTCCTCCCCCGCCCTCCCCGCGCCCGGCCCCTCCCCCGCCCTGTGCCGGCGGCCTCGTCCGCTGCACGCGCTGCTGGGTGAACCTTGTGGAGCACGCCAACAACGGAATCTGCGAAGACGGCATGGCGGGGTCGGTGTCTGCAGACTGCCTCCCCGGGACCGACTTCCCGGACTGCGAGCCGAGGTGCTCGGCCGACATCCACCTCCCCGACTGCGAACGGCCGGGGGGGCTTGTAGACCCTCCTTTTCCGCCGCAGCCCCCTCCCCCGCCGGCACCGCCGCCTCACCCCCCAGTCGCCCCGCCGCCGGTCCCGGAAGGCTACTGCGGCCAGTGCTCGAGAGCACACCAGTGGAAGTTTCCAGACCTCGACACGCTGTTCTCCAACCTGGCCGGCACCTCCGCCTCCGCCGACGGCGGAATCTCCGCCAATCGGTCGTCGACGGACTGCTACATCATCTTCGCGCGCCTCAAGGACCACTCCACTGACAAATCCTGGAACGACGCCGGCGTGCTGGCGAAGAGGAACGTGAGCGGCCGGCTGGGAAGCCCCTCGGACTCGGACTACTGCAGGCCGGAGGAATGGCAGCCGACGAAATCGTGCCTGCTGCCCCGCTCTCCACCCGAAGACATCAACGCAACATGTGGCATCCTCATGCCGGGGGAGATCCGCAGCGTCAAGTGCTACCCCCCCGTCTGCTTTGCCGCGCAATCAGTTCCTTTTCCACCACCCCCGCCCCACCCTCCGCAAGTCTCTCCTCCGCCCATTCCTCTGGCGCCAAGCCCCCTCCCCCCCCCAGAACAAACGTCGAATGAGCCCTGTCGTCCCTTCTGCTCGTTCCCCACACCGTGGTCGCGCAAGTGCCTGTGGCCGGACTGTCTGGGCTGCGATGCCTGCAGCGTGACGCACCCGCCCCCCCCTCCGCCGCCGCCGGCATCGCCGCCTCCCACCCCGGTCTACCCAGCGCGGACTCCCGCCCCTCCCGGGGTGGGACTCAACGCGGGATTTTCCGTCTGGGCCTCGTACGTGCCCGAGTTTGTCGGGACAAAGGTCGGTGAGCTCGAGAAGACCAACCGAATCCGCACCGTCATGCCGGTGAAGGCTACCACCCGCTTCGTGACCTTGAAGTCCTACCTCACCGGGGAGACGCTACGGGTGGACGCCTTCCGCGCCTACGGTTCTCTGGCCCCCAACGAGACGGCGCCGCATCTTTTCGATTCCCCTCCACCGCCACCCCCGCCCCACCCTCCGCCGCGCCCTCCGCCGGACCCGCCTCGACCATCCTCTGCCCCGCCGCAGCCCCCGCCCTTCGGGCGCAGGCTGGAGGCGTCCTCCGTCCACTGGTGGAACCGCATCGAGGGTCACAGCGGACGTCTCTACGACCTGATCTCGCCTCCGGGCGTCGACACCGTCTCTCCGCTCGCCTCCCTGGCGCTCAGCATGTCGCTCCAGAACCGGACGAGGGCCGGCGTCCCGAACGCCTGGTGCGCGCCTTCTCAAACGCCACAGTTTCGGCCGTTGCCGAACGCGTGTTGTTGTCGCGCAGGCACGGCCACAACCAGACACTTCCTCCCCTCTGCGAGCAGCTGAACTGCACCATCGGCGACCCGGTCTTGGTGTATGAGTACAACATTCACAAACATCCCTTCCGCGTCTCCGTCCGCAACGACTTTGCGTTCGCGGTCTGGCTGCTGAGCGCCATGCTCGAGCCGGCCTTGAACTTGCTCTCCCAGGTGTCCCTCCGCTGCGTGCTGTCACCGGAAGACTACTGTCCAATGGAGACGCGCGGGGAGGGAGACGTGGTGCGCGTGCTTGAGGACGAGATTGGCGGCGGAGAGGGCAGCAGCTCGGACCTGCCGTCGTGCCTCTCCGATGTGGTCTGTCTGGACGCAGCGGCGCAGAGAGCGGCGGCGCGGCTGGGCGCGGCGCGGGCGCTTCCCCCCGCCGACGCCCTCTTTGCTGTCGCCGCGGCCAACGCGCGGCTGTTCGAGGGGTACCGTTCGAATGTCCTGCAGGGGCGTCTTTTCAACGACACTCTGAAAGAGACTCACCGGCTTGCGCGTGAGCACCAGGAGGTGGTCGAGAAGGCGGTCGTGGTGCCGGCGCAGGGAAGGCGGATGGAGGAGATCCAGCAAGAATACTACAAGGCACGCGTCGTGGTGAACACGATGCGCCTTCTCTCGGGGATCGTATGCGAAAAGCTCAACGCCTCCGACTACAAAGAGGCTCTGGAGGCGCGCCTGAACGCCACGCGGCACTGGTCGATGCTGGAAGGAGGAGGCAACTCGATGAAGGACGTGCAGAATGCCTGGTGCTGGGACTGCGAACTGCACCGCCCCCTCGCCTGCACCACCTTCTTCTCCATGGCGGGGCGGCGGCTGAGCCTGCTGCGGGACAGACTGGACGGGCCGACCAAGGCGCAGCGGAAGGAGGCGGTCGAGAAGCACGTGAGGGAGAAGGCAAAGGGCCTCTGCTGCGCGAGGTTTAAGGACGGTACGGAGAAGTGCGGTCCGGAATGGTGTCCCTTTGTCGCCAGAGATCAGCTCGCCAAGCGGATGGGCCACGTCACCCGGAAGCTCCACGAGACCAGGCATCCTTCGGCGCGGAAGCTTGGCGTGGACAGCCACGTGGCAGCCGACGCGGTCCACAGGGAGGACCACCCGCACTCCGAGTGCAGGGCTCACAACCGGAGCACCATGGGAATCACGGACGCGGAGTGCTTTGCAAAGAGTCTGGTGCACCACCTTGGAGACAAGCACGGCCTAAGCCCGACGGCGGTGACCGAGAAGGCAAAGGAACTCGGCTTTGACATCGGCACTGGCATGATGGGAATGATGCGGCTTTTTGGCGCCACCGGCGAAAAGCGACAGTCGGGAGAGAAGCGTGACTCGCCGAGAAAGAAGGCGAATTCAGAGGCGCTCAAGCTGCTCTCCTCTCCCCAACAGCCCGGGAGGAGGATGCAGGAGCGGCGAAAACCGCGGACCAAGCACGTGCCTTCAACGACCAACTTCTCCGGAACCATCAGAGGCCTGCAGAACATTGAGCACGCGGCCGCCAGGCGCAGGCGGATGCACGCGCAGGAGGTTGGCCGCGCGCCGCCTCGGAGCGTTCCGATCGCGATGCCGGGCTCCCTGTGGCAGAGCGTGAAGAAGGCGGTCGGCGTGATGTCGCCAGACTTGACTATTTCGTCGATTGTGGGCACCGACGGCTCGTTGCTGTCGAGGTTCGCTCCAGGAATGGACGCCGTCTCCAAGGCCACGGGCAAGCACAAGAAGCAGCTGGAACGCCTCGTGTCGCGCCGGAGGTTGGAGAGGGAGGAGCGCGGACGGAGGATGGAAGAGACGCGCGCGAAGGCCCCTCATCGGCACGAGGACGTCATGCACATGCTTGAGAGCCGGAGGAAGGAGAGGGCGCCCAGGCGGGTGCTGGTGGAGATTCCGGAAAAGCACGCGTTGAGCTGGGTCCATGACGTGGTAGACTTCAAACAGACCTACGAGGCGATGAAGAAGATGGCCGAGGTGGAAAGGAAGAGGGGCGAGCTTCGAACGCAGGGGCTGGACCACGCGTACATCGCCGACAGGCACCCGCACGACCACCACCGGTTGGACCATCCTGGCTACCGACCTTCGATCTTGGGAGACGCACTGCGGCGGCTCCACTCCAGAATCACTACAGGCCAGGACCCGGAGTGGATCAAGCACTCGAGACCGCAGCGGCAGGGCGTGAGAAGACTGGCGGACGGGTTCCTGCAGGGGACATTGGCGGCGCCGTTTGTGGCGCGCGACACGCCTCTCCTGGACGGCACTGTCTTCAAGAAGAGTGAGGGCAACATCCTCGAGGCCGGGATCAGGTACGTCGTTTTCGGCACGATAGGCTGCTACTTAACAGCCCCCGACAGCAGCCCTTCCAACACCCTCGGCCAGACCTTCAACGCGGAATCGGAAAGTGTGAGCGACCTTCCGGATGGGGACCCCTCGAGAATACTCCGCCCAAGCGAGGAGAAGCTCTGCTTCCCCGCGATCCCGACCTTGCTGACGCGGTGGTCGAGCTTCCGATCGTTGACAGGCACGTTCGGCGTGGACTTTAAGTCGCTTTCGTACGAGAACTACTGCATGCACGACGGGGCAGCGCAGCGAGTGGCGGATGCGATGGAAGATGTAGGTCTGGTGACGAACGCGTCCAACAAGGAATTCGTCGGCCAGGCCGCGCCGCTGCGGGTCGGCGAGGGAATTGACGCGATCGGCAACGCGGTCAAGGCGGCGCAGGCGGCGACACCGCTGGATCGGGCAGGTCATCTGCTTTGTACAGTGACGGAGTTTGGCGGCGTCCTGTACAGTCTCCTTCTGCTCTTTGGTCTGGTCATCGGGCTTCTCTTCATCACGTTCGCCAATTGTCTGGCAAGGTTCGGCTACGCCCTCACGTGCTTCGCGGCAAGCAACGTGGCCGGGGCGAGTCTCAAGGAGGAGGCGGGTGGAGACGCGAAAGTGCCGGTTGCGCCAAAGCCGGTGGTCAAGGTCGCGCCCGCCGAGCCCGCACTACCGGTGTCCGCCCCTCCGAGGCAACTGGCGTCGTCGACCGCGCTCTCGGTTCGTGAGCATGGTTTTTTTTCTACTGTCTTCGGTCGCGTGATTGGTCGGGACCAGAGCTCTTCGGACGAAGAGGAGAGACTGTTGTAGGGCGTGGTCTGGGGAGCGTTTCGTGCAATGTTTGTATCCAGTTGGAGGATGAAGTTTGAAAAGTCCACGCGGCACCGGCTCTTCTGGCTGATCTGCATCCCTTTCCGCATTGCCTACGCGGCGCTGGCGCTCTTCCTTGGCATCAAAGACCTCCACACCCTTCTCCGCGTCCAGGCCGGCATCGCTGCGCTCCAGATGTTCGGCTTCGTGAGGTCGCTCCGCAAGACCGTCGGCGGGTTTGGCGGCGATGCCTGGTGGGCGGCCGCTCGACCAGTTCACGTCTCCACCTACGCCGCCTTCGTCGTCTCTGCGTCGTTTGCCGTGTGGTGGGCGGGGTTGTTTCTCGTCGCAGACGTCATTCTCGGCGCCGTGACGTGGCACACCGTTCGGAAGTCGTACGACGCGGCGCAGACCCTGGAACAGTGACTTTGGGTCGGACCCATGTTTTGTGGTCCAATGTGGGACCACGGACACCCGCCGGAGGGAGCGTCGGTAGAGTACTTTTAGTTTAACAACACGATCGCACACGACGCCAACCAAAAAACGGCGCCGATGGAGAGCGCAAGTGTGTGCACGAGATTCCTTTTGAGGAAGAAAACCACCGCCACCGCGGGAAGCACCAGGGCGGGATTCACGAAAGCGACACTCAAGATGCCCATCACGGCCGCCACGATCGCCGGCGCCCAGCCTGGCTCCTTTGTCCTGTTCTCGTTGAGGCCGTTGTTGTAGGCCGAGATGGTGAACAGGACCGAGATCGTCGTGGCCACGGCCAGCCAGCCGGCAAACACGCCGGTGGGGACGCCGACTAAAAGCGCAAAGAGCGCCCCTCTCCGAAAGCTGTCCAGCATGGCCACGCCGACGAGCGCAAAGATGGCACACATGCCGAGGATCCACGTCGAGACGATGAACACCCAGAGAAACTGGGGCTCGCCCAGCTGAAACACCGGCGTCCACGCGCCCGTCATCAGGAAGGCGCTCGCCACGAAGACCAGCCCGGAGAACACAGTCTCTTCGTTTTCCACTTCCGAGAAGAGGCCCAGGAAGAGGAGGTAGACGGCGCAGAGGGCGGAACTCGTGTAGATCGTCATCCATGCGACCCCGAAGAGAGGCCTCGCTCCCTTCTGCCCCCAGATCATGCGCGGGTCGAAGCTGGTCGGGGTACCATCCACGAGCGTATTCATTACAACCTTGTCCGCCAGGAAAAACGACGCGGCGGCAGAGGCCGCCACGCCGGCGGCCAGCAGGAGCGCTCCTCCGATCACGGTAGCCATTCCAATTCGTTTTCTCCGTTTGAAGGTTCAAAATTCTACAGAAGCTCGCTCAGATCGACACACAGGCATGGGACCGGCTGCCAGCTGTTCTTCCACCGCGGTGCACAGGCTGCCAGCATCGGAACCGCCTCCAGCGAAAGCCGCAGGCGGTCCTCGACGACGACCAGCACATCCGCATACTCTGGATCCGACGCAAAGGAGAGGACGGCATCGACGCAAGCTTTCAAAAAGCTGTCCAGTCTGGCCCTCTTTCCCTCGAGCGCCGCCTTGATCTCCTCCTCGTACTCCTCGATGTCGAGGTTGTCCAGAAGCTCGTAGAAGCTCCTCTCCACCGGTCTCTCTCCCTCTTTTGGCAGGCGCGAAAACGCCACCTGGATCAGCTGAGGCAGCGCCCAGAAGGGGCGGTCGATTGCAAACACATGTCTCGAGTTTCGGCAGACGAGCCGAACGCAGGTGTGCTCTCGGAGGCGCTTCATCTGTGTCCCAAAACCGACCGACTGGCCGACCGCTGCTACTTCTTGCTTTTGATCCTGAGCAGCCGCTTTCTGCGGACTTTCGACGGCTTTGTAACGGCCGCGCCCTCGAGGACCGGCTTGAAGGCGAGCATCTTTCGTTCGTACATCGAGGCACCCGTGCAGGGCTTGATGCGCAGCGAGAGGTGGGCGAAGATCTCGGACATCGTCATCGCGCTCCGGTGCGCCGCGTTGACCCAGCTCTTCGAGTGGCCCGAGCAGTAGACCACCCTGCGCAGCGGGGAGGGGACGGACGCGTTCTCGCCTAGGTTGTCCTGTGGCGCGTGGTAGGTGCGCCACTTGGAGAGCGTCTTCGGGAGCGAGTCCCGCTTTCCGCAGTAACGGCAGTGGTGGTGCTGCGGCTCCACTGCCGCCTCGCTGTGGTCGTAGTCGGGGCGATCGCGCGTGGACAGCTTGCCGTCGCAGCGCATGCAGCAGGGCTCGCCCTGAAAGCGATTTCCGGGAAGCAGGTTCACGAGAACGCCGCAGAAGCAGCATAGCACGTAGCTCTGTCCGAAAAGCACGACCGCCCGCCCGAGGATGGGGACCAGGACGAGGTCCTCGTCTCCGCAGGCCACCGCGCTGCCGACCTGGTCGATGCAGGTGCGCCTGTCGCGGCGCATTTTGCTAGCCGGACCCTGCTTGTCTTCCTTGGCGTTCTTTTCGTTCGCTTCCGCGCCGGCCTCCAGCTGGAGCGCGGTGCGAAGCGAGGCGGAGGACCGCTTGGCGCAGCGCATGGTCCCCTCCTCGAGCTTCCCGTGGACGCGCAGCATGGCGGAGCCGATTCCCACCTCCGTGTGCGAGAGGTCCTTGCCGACGAAAACGTTGATCGAGTTGCAGACCCGTCGGCACTCGACGCACACGCAGAGGTGCGACGCCGTCGTCGGGATGCGGGCCGCGGCGGAGTCGACGTCGTCGCCGGGGAGGATGTTTGAGACCAGCCGCTTCGCCAGTGCGCGTGTCTGCAGGCCTTTGATCCTGGCGCCGAGGTCCCAGGCGCGGCAGTCGGACTTGATCGCAGCCACGCGCGCGAAGAGGACAATCTCCGCCGCGGCGGTGGCCGAGCAGGCCGCCAGCGTCTTCTCCGCCGGGTGGCCGAGCTTCACCGCCACGTCGGAGAGGGTTGCGCAGGAGGCGCGCGGGTCGGTGAGCGCCACCCTCTGCACGAAGAGCTGCCTCTCCGCGGGGAGAAGGTCGAAGAGGGCGTGGATCGGGTTCTGCTTGTGGAAGAAGGCGTGCTGGACCTGGCTAAGGCGCGCGACTCGCACCTTGGCTTCGTACTGAGACGTCCAAAAGGGAACAAACTGAGCCGAGAAAACGTCGGTCACAAAGGTTGACACGGCGGAGACCGCCGTCGGCGGCGGTGCTGGGTTTTGCACCCTGGCCTGCGTGGGCGCCACCACTACCGGTATCAGAATGTCGGACCGCTTCGGCCATTTTCGTTGCTCGTCGGAGAAGGCGGAGTTCATGACCGGCGTGATCTCCGGGACGGTGATGGAGAGCTTCCCGATGCTCGCGAGCGTGGCCGCGCAGGCCTGCAGCGAGGTGGAGCACGCCTCAAAGGGGGAGACGATGAGCCCCCCCGAGGGGTGTCCCGCCTTTAAGAGGGCCTCGCGGACGCAGGGAGAGGCGGAGAGCACGGTCGCGAGGTAGAGCCGCATGGCCTCCCGCGAGCCCGCACCGCAGAGAGCCATCATCTTGCGCGGCTCGTTGGCCGAGAAGGTGATTGTTCTCTGGATTCGCATGCGCTCCTCCCAGGACGGCCTGGCAGCCGGGTGGATGACTTGGTTCATGCCCGTCAGCGCCGCGACGCAGGCGGCCGCGCAGATCCGGAGCGCGGCCTCGCCGTCCTTCCCCTCCGCGGTCGTCGCCGTCTCCCAGCCCCGGGACGAGGACGAGGTGCAGCGGTTGAGCAGGCTGTGCATCACGGTGACCGCCTTCGGCACGTTGACGCGCGCGGCGGCGGAGGTGCCGCGCCGGTCCACGAGGTGCACCGTGTCTGGCAGGCTCGTGACCGCCCACGCAACACTCGTTGGGCCGGGCGGTATCGCGACGTCGACGACCTTCGTTCCGGGGGGCATGGTGCCGAGGACCTCCTTTGCGCTCAGGATGAAGTCTGCGTGCACGGAGGTCCAGAGCGAGGCGGCGTAGGAGTCAAAGCAGATGCGCGAGAATGCCGGGGAGAGGTCTCCGCAGACCCTTCGCGGAGAGGTGTGCTCGCAGGCGAGCACCCGGGCGGCGCTTTCGGCCAGCTCCCCGATTGCCACGCGGACCGCGGCGGTGAAGAACCGCGCGTCGTCTTCGTCCGGAAATCTCGGGGGGGGCAGCCGCACGCTCTCTCCGAGCTCCAGGCTGGCCCTGGCCTGCCGCACCGCGTGCAGGCAGTCGAGCGCAGGCTGCGGGTCGATGAGCACCTCCCCCACCGCGAGCTCGAAGGTCTCCTGCAGCAGGCTCTCGGGGAGGTAGACCGAGGTCTTCGTCCTCGACTCCGCCGCGGCGACGAGCCTGCGGATGGCCTGCCGCGCGCCGAGGGCGTGCCACGAGCCGGCGAGCACGCGGTGGCGCTCGCATGGGACGCAAGTCAGTGGATAGCCGGCAGGGGAGTCCCGTTGCCCATGCCGGCTCTGCGAAAATCCTGCACGATGCTGACGGAGTCTCCGTCTTTCACGTACCTGCGCAGACCGCGGACCGCGGTTTCGGCAACCCTCGCCGGCGGGTCGGCCTCTTGGCAAGCTTCAGACCGGTGTTTGAATCGGACGCTCTACGTGTAGTCGCAGCTGTTGAAGCCCACCACCGGCCTCGTCAGCAGCGTTCCCATGACGCCGGCGGCGGCCTCCGTCTGGGAAAACTCCGCGTCCACGCCGAGGAGCGCGGTGGTGGGGTACCCGTCGGCGTCCGTGGACACCACGCTTGCGGTCTGCACGAGCTCCTCCCCGGTGGCGGTGCCGACCACGTTCGAGTAGGCGAAGATGGAGAGATTGGAACGCGAGTCGAAGTTCGCGTCCGCGCGAGCGAGGCGGTAGGCGAATGTGACAAAGTACCTGGAATCGCATGCGCGCATGCTAGGCATGTTTGATGCACGGCAGGCTTTTTGGAGGCGCGCCTGGTGCACAGCAGGCACTTCCCCTGCGTGGCCGGCAGCTTGCCCGTGTTCCCGAAGACGCGTTCCTCCTCCGGAAGGAGGTACTCTCGGCACGTGAAGCCGAAGTTGTTCTTCTCGCCGTACCTAACACCACAGCCGGTTGGTTCTGCACCAAGCATGGGTTCGGAGGGTGCCAACGCGCCTGAAGATGGCCAGGAAGTTGCAGAGGCACCGCTCGCCGATGCAGCAGCCGCGCTCGCCGATTGCGCAGTTGGCGGGCCGCAGGAAGCGGTCGTCGTGCATCTTCCCCACCGTCGGGATGTCCCGCGTCGGGAGCAAGGTCGCGGGGAGCAGGTTTCCGGCGAGCTGGAGGCTCGAGGAGGAGGTCGCGTCGAGGGAGAGCATTCCGTGAAGCGCAAGAAAGGAGTTGAGCTTGCGCTCGTCGTCTGTGTAGCTCTCCGGCATCTCGGTGGTCCGTTGCGTGGATACCATCGGCACGCGGCCGTGTGCGTCCGGAAGGGACGGCGCGGGGGGGCGGTTGGGCACGGTGGAGACGAACCGCGCGGACCCCCTCCCGCGGCCGCGCCCGGGCCTCTGGCGCTTGGAGTTTACGGGCACTGCGTGCGCCGCGATCGCCTGCATCCCGTGGACCCTCCGCGCGCTCGACGCGGCCCCCGCGGCCGCCGGCTGGTCCGGCGGCTCGTCGTCGGACGACTCCTCCATGTCGAGTATTTAACCGCGGCCTCGGCCCGAGGGAGGCGGTGCATAGCGTCCTCAGCGCGGACGATAGAAAACCCGCAAGCCAACGATGCCCCACGCGCCACCCGGCCCCCAGCGGTGGAACAGGATGCTGCCTCCACCGCCTGACCTCGTCGCGAGACGGGTCTACACGGGGCGGCGCAACGGGGGCGTCATCCTCGCCGTCTTCGCGGTCCTGATGGTCTTCCTCCTGTGGCCGCGGGAGACGCGCGACGTCAGCAGGCAGAGCGAGCTGATCACAAAGTTCCGGCTCGGGACGACCGCGGGGGAACGGCCACCGCCCACCCCTCTGCCGCCTCCGCCGCCCGCAACGCCATCGCCGTTCCTGCCGCCGCCGGTGGACCCGCCGCTCCCCCCCCGGCCGTCGCGGCCGCCCGACTCGCCCTCGTCGCCGCCAAGCCTTCCGCCCCCTGCGGATCCGCCGTGTGCTCCGCCGTCGGCGCAGGAATCCGGGTTCCGGTTCGGGGGGAAGTCCTGCGCGGACGTGAGCTGCTCCTCCACGGACAAGCTGTTTGGCTACGGGCCTCTGCCGGCGCTCGCCTGCCAAAGGTGCCGCGGCTGCTCCGCCTTTGCCTTCGAGGGGCCGCCCTCCCCGCCCCCGCCGCCGTCGCCGCATCAGCCCCCTCCGCCGCCGCTCGCGCCCTGCTCCTGGACGTGCGCCACGTTTTCGGACCTTGAGTCCGCCGACGAGTGGTGCCACCGCGAGCTCTGGAAGTCTCAGGTGGGCTTCTTCGTGCACACCACGCCTGCCCAGTGCCAGGTCTCCGCCGACGCCCACACCGCCTGCGTCTGCCTGAACGCGCCGCCCCCGCCGTCGCCCGTTGCGCCTCCGCCGGCGCTTCCGCCCCGCAAGCCCCCGTCGCAGCCGCCCCCGCCTGAGAAGCCCCCGCAGCCGCCTCCGGTGCTTCCTCCACGGCTCCCGCCGTACCGACCGGGGTCGGTGCGAACCTGCCTCGACAGCTGCACGATGCACTACTACGTCCGCTCCGGCGCGGAGACGACGGTCGTCACCACCGACCTGGCCGACGACGGCGTCTGCGACGACGGTCTTGCGGGCTCCTTCTCGGCGCAGTGCCTGCCCGGGACAGACTGCACCGACTGCGGCGAGCGGTGGGAGGTTCCCGATCTGCCCGCGAGCCCGCCTTTTTAAGTTTTTGAATGTTTTTTAGATGCTCCCAAGCGGGTACACCCCGCCCGGCGTTCCGCGCAAAAGGTCCACCAGGTCCTCGACCCCCTGCACGCGCTCGGAAGGGTACACCGGCGCAGGGCCGGGCGGGGGGCCGAGACCCCGGCGGTGCGCATCGGCGCGCTCCCGGAAGGCTGCTAGGTGCGTCCTGTACTCGACAAACCAACGAAACTGTAACAGGACGTCCATCATCGCGCCGTTCTTGTCGAGCACGAGCAGCGGGAGCGACATGGGTTCGGAGCGGTCGTCCGCCTCGGAAGACTGGGCAGAAATGACGCCCTCCCAGTACCTGCGCGACTTCTTCCCGTATGAGCACGTCCAGCTCCTCCTCTCCCTCCACGCGCCGCTCGAGCGCACCGAGGTCGCCCTTCGCGGCGAGAGCTTCTTCAGCCGCCACAACTGCGCGCGCGACGCGGAGCAGCTCCGCGAGCTCGTCACGCGGCCCATGATCAAGGAGGTCCACTTTGGCGGCGTATGGCCCGAGATGATGTCCAAGCGGACGGCCGCGCGCATGAGGCCGGTGGCGAGGCCCTTTGTGCTCGACCTCGACCTAGACGACTTCCCCGCCGCCGCCTTCTTCGGCGTCACAAAGGACGACCAGGAGGGCTGCGACGCACTTCTGGACTGCGTCCTGCTCGGCGCCAGGGTGCTGGAGAGGACTCTGAGGGACGTGTTCGGCTTCGAGAAGACCGCCACCTTCTATTCCGGGCGCCGGGGAGTGCACCTCTGGGTCCTAGACAAGCGCGCCTTCGAGCTCTCCGCTGAGGCGCGGTCGGCCGTCGTGTCCGCGTTGTCGCCGCAGGGCGGAACTTCTATCGTCGCCCACCCGTCCTTCTCCTCGGCGGTGGATCTGCTGGTGGAGGGGTTTCCGAACCTCAGCTGCTGGAAAGAGCAGCGCTTCCGGGAGGCGTTCGCGGGCAAGCTCGACTTCCGGTCCGTCCCGGCCGACTGGGTGACGGCAAGGGACCCGTGGAAGCGCCTTCTGGACCTGATCCCCCCGTCGCAGCTGTGGATGACCGACAAGCTGCGCCGCGTGGTGGTTGCCGAGGCGTGGCCGCGGGTCGACGCCGGGGCGGCCGCCATCGACCACCTAATAAAGTCCCCCTACTCGCCGCATTCGTCGACTGGTCGCATCGCGGTCGCGGTGACACCGGACTTCCGGCCGAAGACGTGCCCCAGGCTCTCCGAAAAAGCGTCGATCTCAAGTATCCTGAAGGGCTTCCCGCTGGTATCGGCGACTGTCGATCCCATGGAGTGGTAGACGCCGGTCGGCCGCCATGCCAGAAATGTCAAGAATGACAGCCTCCGCGTGGGTGGCCACCCACATCGACTACGCTCGCCCGGGGCTGGTGGAGCTGCTCGGGCTTGCATCGGGCCACTCCGCGCGCATTGCAAAGATGCAACGCCTCGTAGAAACACTGGAGAGGGAGGCGGAGGAGTCGGGAGGGTGTGCGGGCGTGTCCTTTGTGGTAATACGGTGCACGCCCTGTCTTTTCCCGCCGGACACCATGGAGTGTCTCACAAGTGCCGTGCGCCACGGACTCAACAACTTTGTTCGCATGATCACCGGCGCGGTCGCCATGGTGAGGCCGAAGAGGTGCGACTTTGAACAGTCCTGCCGCCTTGAAGTATTCGCGACCTGCGCGGGCAGGTCCATCTGGAACGCGATCGACGCCGGGCCGGCCGAAACGATGCTGGAGAGGGCGGTCCGGGCGGTCGACGGGATCTGGTCCACCCACGCGGTCCCAGCCATCCGGACGGAGAAGGCCAGGTTTGCGCTCCAGCTTCGCCTCCTCCGCAACCTCCTCGACGCGCCCACCAAGAGCCCGGAAAAGGTGGCCCACGCGCGAAAGGCGGCGGAGGAGATGGCAAAGGGGAGCGACATTCAACTTGGAGAGTCGAGGGCAGACCTCCGCGCGGCAATCTCCCGCGTCGAGCAGAGGCTGGCGGAGGGGGTCGACAGCCGGTGCTGGCACGGACTCCGCATCGGGGCGGAGGGAGTTCCACTCGTAGGACCCTCCGCCCACGCGCCGCTCGTGGCCGACGGAAAGGCGCACGTAGCGGCCACGGACGTGGACATCGAGCTCTTCCTCCCTGTGGTGCAGGCGGCGTACGTGGTGCGGGCTCTGGTATACAGGGGCTACCTAAGGCTGGACGTGTTGAGTTCGGAGGTGGTGAAACGAATGGCGGTCATCGACCTGGACCGCTTCACGCGAACGCACATGCGGCTGCAGGCCGAGCTTAACACATACAGAGGATTCGACCCCTGCTTCACCATCGCAGAGGCCGCGCCGCCCCTCGACGCCTGCCCGCCGCCCATGCCAGCGTCTTCGCCGCCGCCGACCTACGACGTCGATACCGACGACCCCATCTTCCAGCAGGTCGATCTGGAATCGCGAGTCGGTGCGGCGGACGTCCCCTTTGACAGGGCGCTCGCGGGCCTGAAGCTGGTGCCGATGGACCTCGAGGTTGACTACTCGGTCGTCGCCACAGTGCTCTTCGCGGCCAGCGGGCACCCCAGGTGCCTGACGAAGATCGAGCTACTATCAATAGTTCTTCTGCCGCGGGTGCGAGTTCTGCTTCGGAAGCACGATCGGGAGTTCACCGAAGCGTCTCTGACGCAAAAGATGGGCGCAGTCCTGAAGCGGTTGGCCCTTTTGGTGATTGAGGGCGTGGACGTGGAGCTCGTCACGGGGAGGCGGTTCGGAATCCGCTTCTCCGGCCTTCACGCTGTCCGACTGTCATGCCTGGCGCTGTCGACACTTTTGAGGCAGATGGAGTGGGGCGGCGAGAATCTGCCATGGAAAAGGGCGGCGAGGTACCGGAAACGAGATCAAAGGTCGTGAAGCGCCCGTGGCATCCGCGCCCCCAGTCAACGTTTCCGAATGACCCTGACGTTCTGCGGGAGATCGCCTCGTGCGGATGGGAGACGGCGGCGCCGATGCGGGGCGTCTGCGTTGCGTGGAGGGAAGCGCTGCTGGAAATTGGCCGGCCGAGGCTGGAAGATGTTCTTTTTCCGCCGCACGAGCTGGCTCTGGACTGCATGCGGGAGCGGAGGTGGGTCAACGTGTCACAGGACGCACGGGTTCGCGTGTTCCAAAACTCGCACGTCCCGAGAAACGAGGTCGAGTACGAGAGGATCGGCCTTCAGTTCTTTTCCCCCTTCTGCACGAAGACGGTCCTCCGCTCCATCCTGGCCGTCTCGACGGAACGGTTCGAGTCGCTCGGGCTGTCTCCTCATGTCAGAAGGCGGGAGTACAGCCTCTTCGATAGCCTGCGCGTTCTTCGCCGGGTTTTGCGGCGGTGCGGGGGGGTCTGGCACCTCTCGGCCCGGCGGCAGGCGGCGCTCGGGAGGCGGCCGCGCATCAGGTGTCCGCTGGAGCTCGACGCGGAGCACGCCAGGGCGGTCAAACGGATGGCGGAGCTGATGCGCACGGACTCGTCGCTCGCCGCCTTGTCGCCTGACACTCGCAGCCGTGTGATGAGCGAAGTCCGCAAAGTACGTGAGATTTGAAATTGCCGGTTTCGCCGCCCGCGGTCGGTGGCCTCGGCCGCAAGAGCACGCGCAAAACGGCGTGAAACGCGCATCCGGACCCCCCGGCCCCAGAACCCGTCCTTTCGGCCGCCACGACAGGAAGAGACAACCCGACGCACACCCGCCGACACACGCGCAATGCCGCCGAATCTGGTGCCGCCGAATCTCGAGGAAGAGGGCGGGGGTGGCGAGGAGGGATTTTGAATTGAAAAATTAGGAAGAAAATGGTAGACGAATCCCTTTTTGCGGTTCTTGCGACATTGGTCGTCAGCAGTAGTGTGGGCCTGGTCTCGCTCTCGGTGCAGTGTAGTATCCAGGCTGACTGCTTGAAGAGGGGAGATTGCGTCGAAGTGGACTCGTGGACCTGCAGCTTTTCCACCGTCGTCGACGAAGCTGGGCAGCTTCTGTTTTCTGGGAACGAAACCGTCCTGGGTCTCAAGACGTTAACACGAGGCGTTTGCCCTCCGGGTGAGGCGCAAACCCTTGTCGACGACAGACTCGCCTGCACCAGGATGCGCTTCTACCCAAGTGCCATGAACGTGGAGGCCGAGAGCCTTGGAGAGGCAGAACCTCATCGCAAATTCTGTGGTCGCTGGGTGGATTCGCAAAGGCAGTACTCCATGGAGCCCACCCCCTTTGCATTCTACGACGAGGGCCTGATCGAGAATCAGGTGGCAGAGGCCGTTGTCTCAAAGTTCAAAGTAAGGGCAGACGCGTCGTCGCCCTCTCGCTTCCGGTCGGCGTGCGTCAGGATGATCACAAGCAACTCCGGCGGCACCGAAGCGCGGCTGGCATTCGATTGGCTCATGCAGAAGATCGATACCTCTTCGAGGACGTCGGTGCTGCGGTCTGTTGGCACTCTGGCAAGGCACTATTGTGACGCGCCTGTTCAGATCTCGTTGACATTCGGCTCCGGGTACCGCGAATTGGCCTTCGACATCTCAAGCGGGACAACGCTTGCAAACGACGAGGTGTTGACCGACCTGTACGCCCTCGGGGTCGACGCCGATGTGCGGCGAATGGCCTCCGGCTTTGCTTCCAGAATCCTGCGACAGGAGGCCGGAGGCGTGGGGGACGTTGGGGAGGTCATGCACGGGGTCGAGGGGGGGTGGGTCGCAGGCGACCTTCGCCACCTCAGCCGCCTTCTGAAGGCCTACGAAGAGGACCCTGAAGGAGGATCCGCCTACTTCCAGGCCCTCACAGGTCGGTGTGCCTTTGCCGTTCGAGAGAGCGTGTTTGGCGGCTCCTCAGAGGCGGCCAGAACGGGCCTGGACAAGCTGCCGCCCGCGGACCGCTTTGTTGCAGTTGGTGCGCCGGAGCTGCAGGCGGCCACCTCGTCGACCCTACGAAACGCGCGCGCCCGGCGGCACCTTGTGAGAGCGACGAGGAGGCAGGGCGTTTCCGCCTGCAATGACGCTTTGGCCACCTTTTTTCCTGGACACGTCGACGAGGCCGTCTTTGACACAATGGTGAACCGCCACCTCTACGACCGCATCGGCGCCGCCTACCCCGGCGTTCGCTCGGCGGTCGCGGCGGCCATCAGAGGCTCCATCATCTCTCCCACGTTGGGCGACCCGGAGGCGGTGGCCAGGAACGCGCTCGACGTGGACATGCGCGTTGCGGGGGCGCCGCTCGACAGCTGGGGGGGCAAGTTGTTGCCCCTGCCGTCGCCCGCCTTTTCATCCAACGACGGCTCTCTGCTGATGCTCCTCAAGGCCGCGGGCGCTCTCTTCGACAGGAGGTCGAGGCTAGTCCACGAGGGCGGAGTATGCGACCTTCCCGCCCTGTACCCCGCCACCACCCGCAACGCCTACCTCTTTCCTGCCGCCCGGTGTGGAATGTTGCTCCCTGGTCTTCTGGTCCCGCCCTTTGCCGACAATCTTTACGACGACGCGAGCCTCTACTCCCGGGTCCTCTACGTCGTAGCCCACGAGATTGCGCACGTCACAGCCTACGCGCCCTGGCGTGCGGCGCCGATGGCGGAGCTTCTGAGCGGCTACCCGCCGAGCACGCACGTAGAGGCCATCGCCGACCTCGCGGCGGTGAATGCAATCGTGCTGACGGGAAAGGTGAACTCGTCGGAGCTCTGCGGCCACGTTTCGCAGATCTGGTGCGCGAGGATGCCCGACGCTGGGATTCTGGGGTGGCTGGTGAGCCTCTCACCCGGAAGTCACCCGGAGCTGAACAAGCGTGGAGACTCGATGTGTAGCTTTTTAGACAGAAACTTTTAAGGTGAGTGGCCCGCACAATCGCCTTGCGTTCACCGT
>Ga0115003_10000916_pt1 | contig 26438 bp, 19 predicted proteins | sample ArcticOcean_MG_C_7_FD_88736 | JGI IMG/M metagenome (GOLD analysis project Ga0115003, IMG submission 88736) | Marine microbial communities from western Arctic Ocean - ArcticOcean_MG_CB11_88 | ecosystem: Environmental > Aquatic > Marine > Oceanic | place: Arctic Ocean: Canada Basin | collected... | reverse complement strand
TCGTTTAAGAATTCGTAAGAGCCCTCTTCAAGACCAATGTATTTATTTACCTGTTGCTGAGCTAAGGTCCATAATCCAACAGGACTAATTCCATAGTATCTATCATCTCTTTGCTCGTACTCGAAACCAAACTGAAGTGCGTGATCGTTAATATCGGCAGAAGCAGAACCTGTGAAACGGAATTGAGTATCTTTATACTTACTGTATCCATTATACTCTCTACCGGTATTGTACCATAAAGAATATACATCCTCAGTACGATCTCCATTTACTGCAGCTCCAATACCACTTACTTGCGCTAAACTTGTAATACCCTGATTCCCTAAGAAATCGAAATACGATTGGGTATAAGTAGTAGCATAAGGGTTTAAATTAGCTGCTTCGAATTCATAATTTGTAATTACGTTACTTTGTTCCACAAAATTGTAAAATGGTACATTTTGATCGAATTCAGCATCGTAATAAAAACCACCTACTTCAACCACAGTATCAAGTCCATTCCAAAGTACATTTAAGCTATCGCTTGGATCCCAAGGAAGGCTTTGCAGTAGACCACGCTCTGGTGTGAATTTACCAATATAACCGTAATTAAATAGATTGTCTTCATGATCTGAATCTTGAGTGATTTGATTATCTACAGAGTAATCTGCCTGTAAAGTAAAGAATGCATTCTTTAAAGAAGAAGATGATTGCTCGTCGTCTGAAGCACCAAAACTCTGTTGTAAACGAGAATAAATTCTCCAAGAATTCTTAATCGTTTCTGGATTATTCTCTGGATTGAATAAACTGTAAGTATAAATATAACCTCTGTCTTTAGAATACGAGAAGTTACCACCTAAAGTAATATTAGTGTTTTTAGAAGGTTTAAAATCAATTTTACCTTGAATACGAGCACTTTTCTTAGCAACATTTTGCTTAGCATCAATGTGCTCTAAATCATCCATGGTGATAAATTCAGCAGCTCTTAAAGCTTCTACCTCACCTAGGTTATAACTAAACAATAATGGAGTATCGTGAAGCTCATCCATTTTGGCATCTTTCACCTTATACATACCAACTGCTGATGGATCTTCATCCTTCACGTCTTCGTATTCACCAGATAAAAAGAATCCTAAAATGGAGTTACCTTCTTCGTTTTTCATTAATGGACCCGATAAGTTAAACCCTACTAAGTTATATCCATAAGGATCTAACAAACTAGAGGAAACAACTTCCATCCCACCGAAAAATTCGTTTGAAGGACCACGAGTAGTAATACTAATTACACCCCCCATAGCATCTCCATAAGAAGCAGGTAACCCACCTGTAATTACAGTCATTTGTTCTATAGAAGATTGTGGTAACTTATTAGACGCTCTCACTTTAACTCCATCAATATAGAAGAAAGTTGCATCAGAACGTGCACCACGCACATTTAAAGCTCCCCCTTCATCTTCTTGATAAATACCCGCAGTTTGCGCAGCCACCGACTGTACATCACGCGTTGGTAAAGCAGTAATAGCTTCCTTTGTCAAGGTAGTCCCTGTTTTATCTGGATCGATAAGGGGTACCACATATTCAACTAATTCTACCTCACCCAATACATCAGACTCCATTTTAAGCCCTGCATTGATAAAAGTAATTTTGTTAGAAGAAACTAGAACGTCGCGTATTTCTTTGGTTGCGAAACCAATAAACGACACTTTTACCGTGTATCTACCTGGGTCTATTGGTTTGATGGTATACTTCCCATCAAAATCAGCAACAGCTCCATTAACAACGGTTCCATTTAATTCTATCACAATATTTGCCATTGGTACAGACTCTCCTGTATCAAACTCTGTGATTGTACCTTTTAAGGTACCTGATTGCGACTGTGCTATAGAATAATTTGAGATCCCGAGCAAGGCAATCACAGCTAGTAATTTTCGCAGCATAAACTTATCTTTTAGTTTGGCCTAGATTTTTTTCAATCTGGTAAATATAGGACTAATAAAGATGCCATTCAAATACTTTCCGCAAGTAATACTCGTTATAGTACAATTCTTTATCGTTTTTTTGCAGTAAGACTTACAAACATAACTCAATATCAACTATTTGTATGAAACGAATACTTATACTTATTAGCCTTCTATTACTTGTTTGCGGATGCGATAAAGACAAATATGAATTCCCTGACGCCTACGTTAACACTTTTTTATACCCCAATAATGTCGAGTTTAATGGCTTGCACTTCCCTGGAGGGGCTACTTATATAGATGGAGGCGTAAATGGAATTTTAATTTTTCATGATTATTTCGATAACTACATTGCCTACGACCGCGCTTGTACAAATGAGCCCTTAAATAGCTGTGAACAGGTCTATATTAATACCGAAGAATCAAATGTGCTTTCTTGCCATTGCTGCGATTCGGAATATTTTATTTTTGATGGCGCCGTAACACTAGGACCAGCACATTACGCACTACACAGATACAAAACTAGCTTTGATGGTGTTAAACTGAGGATTTATAATTAGGGTGGTGGAAATGATTTGAACTTCGACAAACAACTGACTGACAGCCAATTCCCAATTCCCCAAAAAAAAAAACAACCTAAACCAAAAAAATCGCCCTCGGGCGATTTTTTGATTTTATAAAACATAGAAGACAATCTTCTAAATTCTTTACCTTATGTAATATCGGTAGTATTCTGGCTTATATGGGCCTCCAACTGGAACGCTAATATAATCAGCTTGATCGTCGCTAAGAACCTCTAGGTCTACACCTAACTTAGCTAAATGTAAACGAGCTACTTTCTCATCTAAGTGCTTCGGTAAGGTATAAACCTTGTTTTCGTATTTATCAGAGTCTAGCCATAACTCTAATTGAGCTAATGTTTGGTTTGCAAAAGAGTTAGACATTACAAAAGAAGGATGTCCAGTAGCACAACCTAAGTTTACCAGTCTACCTTCAGCTAATAAAATAACATCTTTACCTGCAATTGTATATTGATCTACTTGAGGTTTGATTTCAATTTTTGAAGCACCGTGGTTATCATGCAACCAAGCCACATCAATTTCATTATCGAAGTGCCCTATATTACAAACGATGGCTTTGTCTTTCATATTCTCGAAATGACGACCTACTATAATATCTTTGTTCCCTGTAGTAGTAACTACAATATCAGCTTGTTTAACTGCATCGTTCATTTTCATCACCTGGAAACCTTCCATAGCCGCTTGAAGCGCACAAATAGGATCGATTTCTGTAACAATTACACGAGCACCTGCAGCTTGTAAAGACTGCGCAGAACCCTTACCTACATCACCATAGCCAGCAACTACAGCAACTTTACCTGCAATCATTACATCTGTAGCTCTACGAATACCATCAATTAAAGACTCACGACAACCGTATTTATTATCGAACTTCGATTTTGTAACAGAATCATTAACGTTAATGGCTGGCATAACTAAAGTACCATTCTTTTCTCTGTCGTATAAACGGTGAACTCCTGTAGTAGTCTCCTCAGACAATCCTTTGATGTCTGCAACCAACTCTGGGAATCTATCAAAAACCATATTGGTTAAATCACCACCATCGTCTAAGATTAAGTTTAAGGCTTTACCACCTTTAAACGAACGTAAAGTTTGCTCTATACACCAGTCAAATTCCTCGTCGTTCATACCTTTCCAAGCATAAACAGGTACGCCTGTAACAGCAATTGCTGCAGCTGCGTGATCCTGAGTAGAAAATATATTACACGAAGACCAAGTAACATCTGCTCCTAAAGCAACCAGAGTTTCAATTAAAACAGCCGTTTGAATAGTCATGTGTAAACAACCTGCAATACGTGCCCCTTTTAAAGGTTGCGCCGCAGCATATTCTTCACGAATAGACATTAAACCAGGCATCTCTGCCTCCGCCAAACGGATTTCTTTTCTTCCCCAGTCTGCTAAAGAAATATCTTTAACCTTGTATTGAACTGTACTCATAGTTTCGTAATTTTTTAATAGAATTTTCAAGTGCAAATATACAATAAATCAATTTGTGAATTTGAGAATTGCTACTTATTAATGATTAATTAATCGTTTAAAAGAAATCTAAACTTCTCAATCATATTCAGAAATGATTATTGACAGCAAGACTATTTTGACTATTAATTCTAGAGCGTATTGAATTGCCAACCGCTTACAGCCCTTCTTTTAAATCCAATTTTTCCAAGTGCTTATATTTAGATCCCTATATTTACAATCGAAATGAAACAAGTATTTTACAAAAGCATAGCCAAAGAGGGTCACCTATATATGTGGAAGGTGCAATCGTCTGCCTTGCAATTATTAAAGTGTATAAATTTGTCTGGTGCAGAGACCTTAAATTTTGCAGACTTAAAAACAGAAAAAAGGAAAGTTGAGTTTTTGGCTTGTAGAATTGCCTTAAAAAACCTGTTTACTAAAGATCTTATTTTAGAACATTTTACTTCTGGAAAACCTTTTATTAAAGAAGCAAAACACCTTTCAATTTCGCATAGCCATAACTATATAGCCATAGCTTTTGGAGAAACAGAAATCGGAATAGACATTGAAAAGCCTCAAGAAAAAATGCTTCGTCTAATTTCGAGAGTACTCTCGGAGCAGGAAAACAAAACATTCCTTAAAAATCCAAGCAAAGAACTTGCCTGTAAATTATGGGGAGCCAAAGAGTCGATTCTTAAATATATCGGAGACAAAAATCTCAATTACCGAGACGATATAATACTCAAAGGGAATTCTGCTCGCTATTTAGGAAAGGAATTCAACATCTACCACGAAGAGATTGAAGAAATGATTTTGACTTACGTGGAGGGGAAATGATTTGATGATTTTAGAATGGTTGTGTGAAAAGCAAACAAGTTCAGTCTTTATCTTCTTAATTCTCTAACTTCTGTATTCTGACTCCTACCTTCTTCTTCTCATTTACTTCTCCATACAATCGCATGGCTCACTCATAAATAAGTCCACACCTTTCATCAGCTCTAAATTCGCATTGTACTTAGTAAAGGATAAAGCAAGACCTCGAATGTCTAGCAATTTAAGATTTTTCAAGTTTGCTAATTCTTTGGGAAGCGATTCAATATTGTTATCCCATAAATCCAATTCCTCTAGAGATTCTAAAAGACGTATACTAGTAGGAATAATCTCAATATCATTTCTACTTAAATAAAGTGTTGTTAGGTTCGATAAATGCGCCAAAGAATCTGGAAAAGACTTTATTTTGTTCTTACTTAAATCGAGCACTTTTAAATTTGGGAACTTCTGTAATTCTTTAGGAAACTCTGTAAACCCTTTTCTCCTTAACTCGATTTGATAAACCTGATCAGAATTCTCTAAAGCTGCATCCAAACTTTTATAAACGAAGTCTTCTTGTGCAAAAACACTAAAACTAGCAACTAAAAAAAAGAATAACAGGCGCATCTTAATTGGCTAGAACAAATTGCTTATCCAATTCTAACTGAACTTTTAAAGCCTCCAAGCTTTCAAATTTTTGCTCTTCTCTAATCCAATTTTCAAAAGTTAAGGTGATTTCTTCTCCGTAAATATTCGCTTCAAAATCTAAAATATGTACTTCTATCGTTTTCTCCTCGCCATCTATGGTAGGCCTCAATCCAATATTTAGCATCCCTTTATATACCTGCTGATGTACCGAAACAGTTACCGAATAAACGCCATTTGCTGGAATGAGTTTATGCGAGTCAACCACTTTTAGATTCGCAGTTGGGAAACCTAATTTATGTCCCAAATTATTTCCTTTAACTACAATACCACTTAAATGGAAATCGTGTGTTAAATAATCTTTCGCCGTTCTAATATCACCAGATTCTAATGCTTTTCTAATCTTAGTAGAACTCACCGAAATAGCATCTATGTCTTGTGCATGTATCTCCTCAACTTGGAAACCATACATAGGACCGTATTCTTTAAGGTGCTCAAAACTCCCCTCTCTGTTTCTACCAAAATGATGGTTATAACCTATTACAAGTCTTGAAGTCCCCAGTTTATTAACCAGAACATCTCGAACAAACTCTACCGAAGAAAGGCGAGAAAATTCTCTAGAAAAAGGATGTATGATTAAATGATCAATCCCAGCAGCTTCTAAAAGTTTGATTTTTTCGTTTTTTGTGGTAATGAGTTTTAAATCATTGTCGGAAAACAAAACCATGCGAGGATGTGGAAAAAAGGTTAATAAAACCGTTTCTCCATTTATAGAAGTCGCTATTTCTTTTAAGCGATCTATAATTTTAGAATGCCCAACGTGTACCCCATCGAAAGTACCTGTAGTAACTACTGCATTCTCAACTCCTTCAAACTCTTCAATGCTATGATATATTTTCACAAGCTAAAATCTAACAACATTATTACCAGTAATTAAGCCGATTAAACAGTACGTTTAAAAGTGCATTCAAAATTAGCAAAATAAAAAAGGAGTGGGCTATTATCTAATCAAATAAAAATCAGTAAATTTGCAGCCGTAAAACGCGGATATTCATTTTCAACAAAACATATTTTACGATGTCAAAAAATATCGGAAAAATCGCCCAAGTAATTGGACCAGTTGTCGACATTAAGTTCGATAGTAGTGTAGCTGACTTACCTAACATCTATGATGCTCTTGAGATTACAAGAGCTAATGGTAGCAAAGTAATTCTTGAATGTCAACAGCACATTGGAGAAGATACAGTTCGTGCCATTTCAATGGATTCAACGGATGGATTAAGTAGAGGAATGGAAGTTATTGCTTCTGGATCTCCTATTTTAATGCCAGTTGGTGAAGAAATTAAAGGTCGTTTATTTAATGTTGTAGGTGATGCAATTGACGGGATCAAGCCTTTGGATAAAACCAATGGATGGTCAATTCACCGTGATCCACCTAAATTCGAAGAGTTATCTACTTCTTCAGAAATTTTACTTACAGGTATTAAAGTAATTGATTTAGTTGAACCATACTCAAAAGGTGGTAAAATTGGTCTTTTCGGTGGTGCTGGTGTAGGTAAAACTGTACTGATTATGGAGTTGATTAACAACATAGCCAAAGGACACGATGGTATTTCTGTGTTTGCTGGTGTAGGTGAACGTACTCGTGAAGGGAACGATTTACTACGTGAGATGATCGAATCAGGAGTTATCAAGTACGGTAAAGCCTTTGAAGAAGACATGGAAAAAGGTGGTTGGGATCTTACGAAAGTAGATCACAAAGAATTAATTAATTCTCAAGCTACTTTAGTATTCGGTCAAATGAACGAATCTCCAGGTGCTCGTGCTCGTGTGGCACTTTCTGGTTTAACTTTAGCAGAATATTACCGTGATGGTGAAGGTGATGGCGCTGGTCGTGATATCTTATTCTTTATCGATAATATTTTCCGTTTCACACAAGCTGGTTCTGAAGTTTCTGCCTTATTAGGTCGTATGCCTTCTGCTGTTGGTTACCAACCAACACTTGCTACAGAAATGGGAATGATGCAAGAACGTATTACTTCTACTAAAAACGGTTCTATTACATCGGTACAAGCGGTATACGTACCTGCCGATGACCTTACTGACCCTGCTCCAGCGACAACTTTCGCTCACTTGGATGCAACTACAGTATTGTCTCGTAAGATTGCTGAATTAGGTATTTACCCTGCGGTAGATCCTTTAGATTCTACTTCTCGTATTTTGAACCCAGAAGTATTGGGTGATGTACACTATAAATGTGCTCAAGATGTAAAAGAGATTTTACAACGTTACAAAGAGCTTCAAGATATTATCGCTATTTTAGGAATGGACGAATTGTCTGAGGAAGATAAACAAGCTGTTTTACGCGCACGTCGTGTTCAACGTTTCTTATCTCAACCTTTCCACGTAGCTGAACAATTTACAGGTCTTCCAGGAGTACTTGTAAGTATGGAAGACACTATCAAAGGATTCAATATGATTCTTGACGGTGAATTAGATCACTTACCAGAAGCTGCTTTTAACCTTGTAGGTAATATTGAAGAAGCAATAGAAAAAGGTGCTAAAATTTTAGCGGAAGCTAAAGCTCAATAAACGTCTATGTTAGTTGATATTATTACACCCGACGCAAAACTATTTACTGGTGAAGTTCTTTCTCTAAAACTTCCTGGTACAGATGGTAGCTTCGAGATCTTGAATGATCACGCGCCGATTATCTCAACTTTAGCGGCAGGTGATATTACAGTATCTCTAGATAATGGTCAAACGGAATCTTTCACGATTCACGGAGGCGTTATTGAAATGCAAAACAATAAAATTATCGTTTTAGCTGACTAAGGTGTAAACGTTACAAATATTAAAGAGTCCCTTTTTGGGGCTCTTTTTTTGTTTAAGATTTTTATCTTTACCTCATGTCTAAAACACAATCACTAGAAGAAAAACTTCAACTTAAATTAGCACTTCGAAAGCAAAACAACAGCCTTCGAGTTCTACACGATAAGTCTAGTTTAATAGATTTTTGTTCGAACGATTACTTAGGGTTTTCCCAAACACTAAATGTAAAACCTTCCACATTATCTGGCGCTACAGGTTCTCGGCTCATAAGTGGAAATTCTAGCCAATTTGAACAGCTAGAGTCTAAAATTGCCAACTTTCACCAATCCGAAACTGCCTTAATTTGCAATTCTGGTTACGATGCGAACATTGGCTTGTTTTCGTGTATAGCACACAAAGGCGACACGATCATTTACGACCAATATATACATGCAAGTATACGAGATGGGATAAGACTCTCTAAAGCACGATCATTTTCCTTTGAGCACAATAGCTTACCCTCTCTACAGAAGAAGTTAGAGCAAGCAAGCGGAAATATTATTGTAGCCATCGAATCCATCTATTCTATGGATGGCGATTGCGCTCCACTAGAGGAGATAATCACTTTATGTGAACAATACAAGGCACACATAATATTAGACGAAGCACATGCAATGGGTGTGCTTGGAGAAAAGGGCGAAGGATTAGCCCAGAGCTTACAGCTACAAGACAAACTATTTGCTAGAGTGCAAACTTTTGGAAAAGCAATGGGCTGCCACGGAGCCGCAATTTTAGGATCCGAAACCCTGAAAAATTATTTAATCAATTATTCACGTTCCTTCATCTATTCTACCGCCCTAGCAGCACATAGTTTAAATAGCATAAACGCTGCCTACACAAAACTGACTAGTGATGATGACATTAGTAATCTCCATAAAAACATAAGCCAATTCAAATCCTTACTTTCTGATACGCTTAAAAGTAAGTGGATAGAAAGCGAGAGTCCAATTCAGTGTTTTTTAATTCCTGGAGTAGATGAAGCTAAAAGGGTAGAAGCTGGATTACAAGTAAAAGGCTTGAATAGTAGAGCCATCCTTCACCCTACGGTAGAGGAAGGAAAAGAACGCATTCGGATTTGTATTCACAGTTTTAATAGCGCACAAGAAATAAAACTTTGTATTGATAGTTTAGAAGAATTAATCAAATGAAAAAATACTTTATAACTGGTATAGGAACGGATGTTGGAAAGACTATTGCAGCCTCAATAATTACAGAAGCTTTAGAAGCAGATTATTGGAAACCCATACAAGCAGGAGATTTAGATACTAGCGACACTCTAAAAGTGAAAGCTCTCGTAGGAAACACTAAAACTGTATTCCATACTGAAGCCTATCGTTTAAATCATCCTATGTCGCCACACGCAGCAGCAGAACGCGATGGGGTAGAAATAAATTTACAAAGCATAAAACTACCCGCTACCCAAAACCATTTAGTGGTAGAAGGTGCTGGAGGATTATTAGTTCCACTAAACAGAAAAGAAACAATACTCGATTTAATCACCCAATTAGGAATTGAAGTGATTCTTGTTTCTCGTCATTATTTAGGGAGTATAAATCATACCTTAATGAGTGTAGAGTTACTCAAAAATAGAAACATCGCTATAAAAGGTATTCTCTTTAACGGAGCAGAAAATAAGGATACAGAATCTATTATACAGGAAATAACTGGACTTACTATTCTAGGTAGAATTGATGAATTAGAAGACCTCGATAAAGGAGTAATTAGTTCTATTGCACAAGAATTGAAAAAAAAATTGCTGTAGGCTGAAAGCTCACAGCGCATAGCTGAAAAAAATGAATTTAGTAGAAAAAGATCAAAAATACATTTGGCATCCATTTACCCAAATGAAAACAGCAGGCGCACCTTTACCTATTGTAAAAGGAGAAGGAACCTTATTAATAGACGATAAAGGTAATTCGTATATCGATGCTATTTCCTCATGGTGGGTTAATTTACACGGACATAGTCATCCCTATATTGCAGAGAAGGTTTATGCACAAATGCTACAATTAGAACATGTAGTTTTTGCTGGATTCACACACAGTCCAGCAGTAGAACTCTGCGAAAAACTAAGCAACCATTTACCCCAAAACCAAGCGAAATTCTTTTTCTCTGGCGATGGTTCTTCAGCAGTAGAAATTGCACTTAAAATGAGTGTTCAGTATTGGAAAAACAAAGGCGAAAGTAAAACGCGTTTTGTTGCTCTCGACGGTGCTTATCACGGAGAAACATTTGGGGCGATGTCTGCAGGAGCACGAAGTATTTTCTCTGCTCCCTTTTCAGATTTATTATTCGAAAGCACTCATATACCTTTTCCAAAAGATGAAGAAGCCGCTGTAAAAAGCCTAAAAGAAGAATTAGCAAAAGGAGACGTAGCCGCTTTTATTTTCGAACCACTCATACAAGGAGCTGCCGGAATGCGTATGTACAAACCTGAGGCACTCAACAAGCTTATAAAAGTTTGTAAAGAAGCTGGCGTTTTATGTATTGCCGACGAGGTAATGACTGGATTCGGTAGAACAGGAACCACCTTTGCAGTAAATCAAGTAGAAGAAGAACCCGATTTTATATGCATGTCTAAAGGGCTGTCTGGAGGAACACTTCCACTCTCTTTAACAACCTGTACAGATGCTATTTTCGATGCTTTTTTAGGCGACGATATACAGAAAGCTTTCTTACACGGACATTCTTTTACAGGAAATCCTATTGGTTGTGTGGCGGCAATTGCGAGTTTAGAATTACTCGAAAAAGAAGAATGTCAAGAGGCGATGAAAAATATTGCAGCTAGACATAAAGTGTTTGGTGAGAAGATTAAAAACCTAAGCATCATAAAAGACATTAGACAAACAGGTACAGTAATCGCCATTGAATTAAAAGCAGACTCTTCGGGTTATGCGAGCACAATAAGACAGCAATTATACCAAAGCTTTTTAGCTGAAGGGGTCTTATTAAGACCACTTGGAAATGTAATTTATATTCTAGCACCCTACTGTATTACAGCCAAAGAATTGACTAAAGTGTATGAAGTAATAGAAACTAAATTGAAAACCTTATGTTAAAATAAAACATCAATCGAGATTGAAAATGTACCTAATCATTTCAATCCTTAGCTTTATTGGAGCAATTACAATTCTATGCTACGACTTAACGGTATTAAAATCAATGAGAGAATTTACAGACCCATTTGTGTATGTATTTGTGTGGGCTACCTTTTTATTTCATTTTGAAAGAAAATATATAATTGTAAAACGATAAGTCTCATTTTCAAATATTCAAATTCTCAAATCTTCAAATCGACTTTTAAATCCCCGATCGTATCGCTTCTACAGGATCTAATTTAGAAGCTGCAATCGCCGGAATCATCCCTGAAATAATTCCGATTAAAACAGAAACCCATAAACCGGTTACTACATTACTGACCGACAAGGCAATGTCGAATTCTATATAATAACCTGCTATTACTGTACCTGCATAAACAACAGAAATACCAAGAACACCTCCTATTAAACACAATAAAATAGCCTCAAATAAAAACTGAAGTAAGATAAAGTGATTTTTAGCACCAATGGCTTTTTGAATCCCAATGATGTTGGTTCTTTCCTTTACAGAAACAAACATAATATTGGCAATCCCGAAACCACCTACAAGCAAGGAGAATCCACCAATTATAATTCCGGCTAAGTCGATAACACCAAACATCATGTCTATCCCTTTAGAAATTATACTGGTCTCGTTTAAAGCAAAATTATCATCTGATTTAGGCGCAAGGCGTCTCACAGAACGCAACACTCTTGTGAGATCGTCTTTTAATTGCTCGTTGCTAATACCTTGTTTGGCTTTTACCATAAACATAGGGTTGGTAGACTCGCTGTTGAGTCGAATAAAATTACGTGCAAACTTTACGGGTAACACAATATTGTCGTCATCACTACTCCCAATTACGCTGTCTCCTGCCTTTTCAAAAACTCCTATAACGGTGGCTTTCTGCCCCATAAACTTAATCACTTTCCCAAGTGGATTTTCACCTTCAAAAAGCGATTCAGCAATATTAACACCAATAATAGCAACAGGTTTTCCAGTGGCAGATTCTAAAATTGAAAAATACCTACCAGAGGACAAGTCAAAACCATATACATCCTGATAGCCATGAGAAACTGCAGCAACCCCTATTCCGTCTACATCGTTAGTTCGATATTTAGCCGTTTTATTTCCAGCTCCTACTACAAAAGCAACTGCTTCGGCAACCTCTAGTCGCTGTTCTAAACTCGCTAATTCTTGCAATGTAGGTATTGGTCGTTGGTAGTACTTCCACCATGGATAATCCTCTCCCATAGACCAAGGCCATTTCTGTACAAAAACGACATTGTCTCCCAGAGATTCTACGCTAGTACGAATGTTTCGCTCCAAGGAGTCTACTACCGAAAAAACAGAAATAATTGCAAATATACCGATGGTAACCCCTAATAAAGAAAGGAGTGTACGTAGCTTGTTTCCTACTAATGCTTGAATAGCAAATCGAAAACTTTCTTGTAGTATTTTTAAGAGAATCATAAACCTTTGGTTCCTGTAAATATATAGTTTTCTATTTGTGAATTTAAAAGGAGGTCAACAATTTACGTTTTACCTTTTCACGATTTACGTTTTTCAAACTTAATCCAATTCTTCAGAAAGTAATTTTAACTCTAAACGAGGCGACATTTTTTCGTACACCATTCGATAAACAGCATCGGTAATTGGCATTACTACACCGTAATCCTTATTGATTTCTTTGATGCATTTTACTGCATAATACCCTTCGGCTATCATATTCATATCCATTTGAGCTGCTTTTACAGAATACCCTTTCCCGATGTAGGTTCCAAAGGTTCTGTTTCTACTAAACTTTGAATAAGCAGTAACTAATAAATCACCCAAATAGGCAGAATCTTTGATATCGCGAGTAATGGGGTGTACGGTATCTACAAAGCGTTTTATTTCGCGAATAGCATTCGAAATTAACACCGATTGAAAATTATCTCCATAGCCCAATCCATGAGCTATACCAGCGGCTACAGCAACTACATTTTTCAGAACTGCAGAATATTCAGTCCCGTAAATATCATCAGAAATAGTAGCCTTAATATACCTACATCTTAATTTTTCTGCCATAAATTCTGCTACCGAAGTATCTTCACAAGCAACAGTAAGATACGAGAGACGTTCTAATGCAACCTCTTCGGCATGACAAGGGCCTGTAATAACCCCAATATTATTAAGAGGCACTTTATAATGTTCTTGTATATATTCTCCTACAATTTGATTGTATTCTGGGATAATTCCTTTTACGGCAGAGAAGAATACTTTTTTACTCAAATCGATTTCTAAAGCGGATAAAGTACTGTGTAAAAATGCGGAAGGAATTGCCAATACAATAACATCAGCTTGTTCGCAAATAGTTTTTAAATCGCTACTCACCTCAACAATTTCTGTATTTATACGAGCACCGCTAAGGTAACGTGGGTTGTGTTGCGTTTCTTTAATATGTTGAACGGCATCTTCATTACGCATCCACCAAAAAAGGCTATCTACGTTATTTGCCAATATTTTCACCATTGCGGTAGCCCAACTACCCCCACCAATAACAGCTATTTTTTTATCTGTATTCATCTATTTTTTTCTCAAATGAAATTCAACCTTTTTCAAATTGTCCATTTTCAATAAAAAGGACTCTATAAAAGATATAATCTGCGACTCTGCTCCAAAGTTAATCTTTTCCACATCATCGCTTGGTTTATGATAATCGTTGTGCTTACCTGTCCAAAAATGCAATGCAGGAACACCTACATTGTAAAAAGCAGTATGATCGGAAGGACCATCTTCGCGCATTTTTAATTTTAGGGGAAAAGCATCGCAATCAACTTCGTTTAAAGAAGATTTCCATAACAAGGCACTACCAACACCTTCAATAGTTAAATCCATATTCTTTTCCATGCGACCAACCATATCCATATTCAAGGCAAAATTTAATTCACTTAATGGAATCGTAGGGTTTTGAACAAAATATTGAGAGCCTAACAAGCCCTTTTCCTCAGCAGAAAAAGCAATAAAGAGATAGTTGTACTTTTCTGTGGGTTTATTGTTCACAAAATAATGAGCCAATTCCAACACTGCAGCTGTACCACTGGCATTGTCGTCTGCGCCATTGTGAATTTTTCGAGGACCTTTGTAAAGAGAACCCTCACCACCGTACCCCAAATGATCGTAATGCCCCATAATCGCAATGGTGTTTTCTGCTCCATTATCGAGAAAGCCAATTACATTGTGCTTTGGTAGGCACTTCGTATTGAAGTACTGATATACTCGCATTTTCTAAATATTCTACGGGTACTTTCGCAAAAGCAGATGGTTTTAAGAATACAACAGGAATTCCGATTTTTTCAATGCGTTTGAAATTTGAAATTGGTAAATCAATACCTTTTTGCGAACTATACAAAAGTAATGCTACCGCCCCCCTATCACGAGCCTCCGTAGCACGAGCTAATAAATCAGGAACCTCAAATTCTATGTTTTGAGGAGTAGAAATATCTATCTGAACTACATATCCATTTACCTCTATATCTAGTCTTTCATAGTCAGAGTATCCCTCCTCAGGTACATGTATACCATGCGAAGCTGATAATACAGGCACATCGGTTAGTATCCCATTTGAAGATAAATTTATCGGATAAAACTCGTGATTTAACCTAATGAGTTTATTGTTAACTGAGAGTGTCGTTTTATTTGGTTTTTGTTTCACCGTTTCGAAATAGGAAAAGGCCTGCACAAATCCATCTGTTCCCTTTGGACTCAAACCAATTTCCTGCATTCTACCTACAATATAATCTCTGGCTTTTATTTCACCTGTAGTACCCGGCTCCCTACCTTCCATTTGATCGCTGGCTAGGGTGGATACATCAATTTTGAGTCTCTTAACTGCCTTTTTATTTACTTTAGAGCAATCTTGCGCCAAGGCAATAAAAGGAAGCAGCAGTCCGAAAAGGATTCCAAATTTTCTCATAAATTTATACGCTTGTTCAAATTTAATACGAGAATTCTCGTAGGTAGTACACAAAAAACCCTCCTTAAATAGGAGGGTTTTTTTATAAGTTAGTATGCTCTGTTTGGATTACCTTCTACATAATACATAAAGGCTTTGTTTACTACTTTGTTCCCACCGGGAGTAGGATAATCACCTGTAAAATACCAATCTCCTTTATGGTTAGGACAGGCTTGGTGAAGTTCGTCTATACCTTGGAAGATAATTTCTACCTCCGCCTTTATATCTTCTGGTTTGAGGAGTTCCACACATTTAGCAGAAATTTCTTCTGGTGTAAATGGATTGTAAATACCTTTCACGTAATTTACAACCTCTTCTTTAGGCAAGCCTATTTGAGCTTTACATTTTTGGTAGATTTCCTCAATTAAAGATTCCATCCCTCTATCTTTCAACAATGCGATAGCTGCTCTAAAGGCAATAAAATCGCCCATTCTAGCCATGTCTATTCCATAACAATCTGGGTAGCGAATTTGAGGCGCAGAAGAAACCACAACAATTTTCTTTGGATTTAAGCGATCTAATATTTTAAGAATACTTTTCTTTAAAGTAGTTCCTCTTACAATACTGTCGTCAATCATCACCAAATTATCGGTATTGCTTACCTGTCCGTAAGTAATATCGTATACGTGTCCTACTAAGCTATCGCGGTTAGAATCATCTGTAATAAAGGTTCTAAGTTTAGCGTCTTTAATTGCAATTTTTTCAATTCTTGGACTTACAGAAAAGATCTCTGTAATTTGTTTTGCCGTAGCATCAGAGCCAAGATCAAGTACTTGTTGTGCTTGTTTTTCTTTATACAAATCTTCCATTCCTTTTACCATTCCGTAAAAAGAAGTTTCGGCTGTATTAGGAATAAAGGAAAATACAGAGTTCTTTAAATCTCCTCCAATACTCTCCATTATTTTAGGGCAAATTAACTTCCCTAATTCTTTACGCTCTGTATAAATATCGGCATCGTTTCCTCTAGAGAAGTAGATACGTTCAAAAGAACAAGCTTTATTTTCTAAAGGCTCTGTTATTTGATCCATGCTTACACGACCATCTTTTTTGATGATTAATGCGTGGCCAGGAGTAATTTCAGAAATGGAGTCTTGAGGAACATTCATGGCTGTTTGTATTACAGCTCTTTCTGAAGCAACCACTACAATCTCGTCGTCTTTATAATAAAACCCTGGACGAATTCCTGCTGGATCTCTCAATGCAAATGCATCTCCATGCCCCATTAAACCGCACATTACATAACCTCCATCCCACTTTTTAGCAGAATTGGCAAGTACATTTTGTACATTTATTTTCGAAGCGATGAATTTTGACATCTCTCGCTTACTGGTAACTTCATCTTTATACTTGTAATAAATTTCGTCGTTTTCCTCATCAAGGAAGTGCCCAATTTTTTCGAGTATTGTAACCGTATCCGATTTCTCTTTTGGGTGCTGACCTAAATCTATAAGTTGATCGAATAACTCATCTACATTGGTCATGTTAAAGTTACCTGCCAATACTAAATTACGAGTCATCCAGTTGTTCTGACGTAAAAATGGGTGACAATGTTCTACACTATTCCCCCCATAAGTACCATAGCGAAGATGCCCTAAAAACAATTCTCCAGAAAACGAAACATTTTCCTTTAACCACTGTACATCCTTAAGTTTCCCAGGATTCTTTTCTTCTACATCTTCAAATTTCTTGTTGATGTAAGTAAAAATATCTTGTACAGAATTAGTTTTATTAGATCGGTAACGAGAAATATACCTTTTACCAGGCGCTACATCGAGTTTAATGTTTGCCAAACCGGCACCATCCTGACCACGATTAACCTGCTTTTGCATTAACAAGTACATCTTATTTAAACCATAAAGAGAAGTGCCATACTTTTCTTGGTAATACTCCAAGGGCTTTAGAAGGCGAATCATCGCTACTCCACACTCGTGTTTTAACTCGTCACTCATAGGGCTTGGGCAGTAAATTTAAGCCTGCAAGTTACAATAAAGTTTAGAGATTTTAAGCCCTGTTTTTGATCCTTTTATTGGGGGAAATAGGGAATAGGTAAAAGGGGATTTAGATAGCAAAAGGCATAAAGAGATAGTTACTACATTTATCAAAAGAATAAATGTGTAACTTGTTGAGGTAAAATTGTATCCTAATATTTTATTATGAAAAATATCATTCCCCTATTCACATTATTTTTAACGGTTAGTCTTAATGCTCAAAACCTAGTACCAAATCCTAGTTTTGAGGTCTATACTGGAATATTTAATGATTTCATGCATAATGCAGATTTAGAATACGCTACACCTTGGTTCGATACCCCTGCATATCCTGGGGGGGGGCAACCCCAGATTATATAAACATTAACATGCCGCTAACCTTATACAATAAGGATACCTACGAATTTCAAACACCAAAATCTGGTTATGCGATGGCAAGTTTTTTTTCTTGTAATTATAACGAGGTTATTCAAACGAGTGAGCCATTTCAAATTCGACTAAAAGAGCAGATGGAAGTCGGCGAAATTTACCAAGTCAGTTTTTATATCAAAAAGGCTAACTATTACAATTCAGGAGAATGCTATTATGGCTCAGATGAATTAGGAATTTACTTCCATACCGATACCATTTATGGTATGGCTTACGAATCGGAACATGAAGATATAAGTAAAATAGAAAATGCCTTAAATCTTTACGTAATGGATACTACTATTTGGGGCAATCCTTATCCTGTTTTATCTCAATTTTTACAAACGCCAGATGTAGCCTTAGACACCCTTATAAACGACGAGGTAAACTGGTATTTGGTTACCGATACAGTATATGCCGATAAAGCCTACGAGTTTATGACCTTTGCAAGATTTAATATGTTCGAAGATATACAATGGGCTATAGAAGAAGATTGTATTTGGGGAACAGCCGTTTCTGCCATGCTCGTAGACGATGTGAGTGTAAACCTAGTAAATGAAGAACATATAGAAGCAGTGCAGGCTTAGATACTACAATATGTTTGGGAGCGTCTGTACAAATAGGCACAAGTGAACACGAAGATTATATGTATTGGTGGACACCCAACGAGGAAATGGAAACTAGTATTTACGGAAATGTAAACCCCGGTATGCCATGGGTAAACCCCACAGAAACCACCACCTACACGCTAACACAAAAAGACTTTGCATTTGAAGAGACTATAGATGTGGTTACCATAACGGTAGAAGTATGTCCAGGATTTAGTGTAGGTGAAACTGTAGCTGAGACTATTAAAATCTTCCCGAATCCAGCAAAAAACTTTATTGAGATTGAAAGTGGCTATGCCATTGATTCATGGAAGTTATTGGATGTCTTGGGGAAAGAAGTCGCTAGTAGTAAGTATCTGGAATCTAGTAAAAACTTAGTACTTGATGTTTCGTCTTTTGATGCAGGGCTTTATTTCTTGGAAATGGAGCTTGATGGTATTCAAGTTATAAAACAGTTAATGATTGAGTAACACCCCTATAACCCCCTACCTATGTGGGCTAAAGGGCTTAATCACTTTTTCGGATTATTCATTAAATCGCCGTTTTACGTTTTACCTCTTCCATTTTACGTTAAACAAAATCCTCTTTTTTCATTCCCAGCCAATCTAAAGCTGATTTACTTAATAACTGTTCTTTCTGGGCATCCTCCCAAGGCATGCTATTTATTAATTGTCCGGGCTGTAATTCGCCTAGCGGAAATGGGTAATCTGTTCCTAGAGCAATCTTATCGGCACCCATTACATCCACAATATATTCCAACATTTTAGGATCGTGTACGAGGCTATCGATAAAGAATTTTCCAATATAATCTCTAGGGTGTTTTTTGTTATCTACTGCACAAAGGTCGGGGCGAACCTCAAATCCGTGCGAAACACGACCTATGGTAGAAGGAAAAGAACCTCCACCGTGAGCAAAGGCAACGCGCAATTGGGGTAGTCTCTCGAAAACTCCACCAAAGATGAAAGAGCAAATGGCTCTAGAGCTTTCTGCAGGCATACCCACAAGCCAGGGAAGCCAATATTTATCCATGTGTTCCTTAGCCATCATATCCCAAGGATGTACAAACACGCACATATCTAACTCTTCGCAAGCTTGGAAAATTGGAAAAAATTCGGCTTCGTTTAGATTCTTATTGTTTACGTGGGTTCCTATTTGAATCCCTTTTAAACCAATTTCTTTACAACGCTTTAACTCTTGTATAGCGAGTTCTGCATTTTGCATCGGAACAGTTCCTAAACCTGCAAATCTGTTTGGAAAACGCTTTACAATATCGGCAATATGATCGTTTAAAAACACAGCTACTTCGAGTGTGTCTTTTGGTTCTGCCCAATACGAAAACATCACTGGAACGGTAGACAATACTTGTACGTGAACACCTTGCTCATCGGACTCTTCCATGCGTTTTTCTGCCGACCAACAATTATCGTCTACCTCGCGGAAAAACTTATCGTCCATCACCATTTTTGCACAACATGGTTTGTGATGATCAAGACTAATGAATCCTCCATAGCCAAACTTTTCCTTAAAATTAGGAATGTCCTTTGGAAGGATATGCGTGTGAATATCTATGGTAAATAAATTCTTTTGTGGCATAGTGCTGTGTTATATAAAACGAGGATCGGTATCCATTTCTGTTCGACATGAATTGCATGTGCGCAAGTCTTTACTTGCGTAAAAAGCCTTAAATCGAGGAATAAAATCTTTTTCAATATTATCTAAAGGGAAATAGGTTTCGTGCAATTTATGGTTGCAATTATCGCAAAACCACAATAAACCATCCATATCATTAGTCCCTTTTCTAACCTTTTCAATAACGAGTCCAACAGAACCTTCAGAACGCATTGGCGAATGCGGTACTTTGGCAGGAAGCAAGAACATCTCACCTTCCTTAATAGGTATATCTACAGCCTTTCCGTCTTCTTGAATACGCACATTTATATCGCCTTCCACTTGAAAAAACCACTCTTCACTTTCGTTGTAATGGTAATCTTTACGAGCGTTAGGACCACCTACAATCATAACTATAAAATCGCCTGCCTGCTTGTAAAGGTTTTTATTCCCTACAGGAGGTTTTAATAAATCGCGGTTTTCTGCAATCCACTTATTTAAATTGAACGGTTTTTGCACTGCCATAAGATCGTTTTTAGTGGGAGCAAGGTACTAAATTTGAATGAGGCACTACAAAGTAGTTTTGCTATTTTAAATAGCCGATGAGTTTAGTAAGAATACTATCTTTGCCATTCAAATACGCAAAAGACTTTTTTCCTCACCCTTAAAAACTCTCTTCCTAATGGGGAGAGAGAAGTTTCGCAAGAAACAGGGTGAGGTTTTGCGTTTCTACCCTATTTTCTTTTTCGGAGACTCTTTTGTTTTTTGCTTATCCGCATGATTTAATTTCCCTTTATTTTACCCGTCCTCCATTATTTTAGAGAAAGAAACGTATAAAATGCGTGTCGAAAAATGCTGTTTGAGTTACACGACTGAAGGGAGTTTAGCGAGTTCATTTTACTAGCCATTTTAAAGTTTATTGAACGTTAAGAAAGTATTGAAAATCATGAGTTCCATTGAAAATGGATGCACACGAACTAATGGAAGTCATGATTTTTGGTTCTTTTCATCGAGAAAAGTACAAGAGAAATAAAGAGAAATTTAGTGTCCATACTATTTGATAGAGAACCTTTTTGTTACCACTGCTCAGAATGGAATAAACATAATTTATTTTAGTGAAATTGAGCTCCAAAATGATGTAGTTAGCGAAAGCTGAAAAGCTCAATACAATTCACTACTTTTGCTGCTCAAAATCAGACAACATGTTACGATCACATACTTGCGGAGAGCTAAACATTAGCAATATAGGAAATGAAGTTACCCTAAGTGGATGGGTACAAAAATCGCGCGACCTCGGGGGGATGACCTTTGTAGATTTACGCGATAGATACGGCATTACACAATTGGTTTTTAATATGGAAACCAACGAAGGACTTTGTTTGGAGGCTCGTAAATTGGGTCGTGAGTTTGTAATTCAGATTAAAGGTACTGTGATTGAACGCAGCGCAAAAAACAAAAAAATTCCTACTGGAGAGATAGAAATTCAAATTGCAGAATTGACCATTTTGAATTCTTCTAAAACACCTCCTTTCACAATCGAAGATAAAACCGATGGTGGGGACGATTTAAGAATGAAATACCGCTATTTAGACTTGCGTAGAAACCCTGTTCGCGAGAACATGATTTTGCGTTCTAAAGTAGCTATTGAAACAAGAAAGTATTTAGCAGACTTAGACTTCATTGAAGTTGAAACACCTGTTTTGATTAAATCGACTCCAGAAGGAGCTCGTGATTTTGTGGTTCCTAGTAGAATGAACGAAGGACAGTTTTATGCCCTTCCACAATCGCCACAAACTTTTAAGCAACTGCTTATGGTTGGTGGATTCGATAAATATTTTCAGATTGTAAAATGTTTCCGCGACGAGGATTTAAGAGCCGATCGTCAGCCAGAATTTACACAAATTGACTGCGAGATGTCTTTCGTAGAGCAAGAAGATATACTTAACACTTTCGAGAATTTAACACGTCATTTACTGAAAACGGTAATGAATGTGGAATTGAAAGATTTCCCGAGAATGACTTTCGACGATGCGATGAAAGTGTATGGTAACGATAAGCCAGACATTCGCTTCGATATGAAATTGAACGAGATCAACGACCTTGCTCAAAACAAAGGCTTCAAAGTATTTGACGATGCAGAATTAGTCCTAGCGATTAACGCGAAAGGCTGTGCTGGATATACGCGTAAGCAATTAGATAAATTAACTGATTGGGTAAAGAGACCTCAAATTGGTGCCAAAGGTTTAATTTATGTGAAATGCAACGAAGATGGTTCTTATAAATCATCCGTTGATAAATTCTTCAATCAAGAAGACCTAGCTGCATGGGCAAAAGCTACAAATGCTGAAGCAGGAGATTTAATCTTAGTATTGAGTGGCGACACCAATGCAGTGCGAAAGCAAATGAGTGAATTGCGTTTGGAAATGGGTGAGCAACTCGGATTGAGAGATCCAAAAGTATTTGCTCCGCTATGGGTTATCGACTTCCCACTTTTAGAATGGGACGAAGAAAGTGGGCGTTACCACGCAATGCACCATCCGTTTACCTCTCCTAAACCAGAAGATTTAGACAAATTAGATACGGCACCGGGTGAGGTGAAAGCCAATGCCTACGATATGGTATTAAACGGTTCTGAAATTGGTGGTGGTTCTATTCGTATTCACGATAGAGACCTACAAAAATTAATGTTCAAACACTTAGGATTTACCGACGAAGAAGCACAAGACCAATTTGGGTTCTTAATGAACGCCTTCGAATATGGTGCACCTCCACACGGTGGATTGGCATTTGGTTTAGACCGTCTTTGTTCTATTATGGGTGGAGCAGAATCTATTCGCGATTTCATCGCCTTCCCTAAAAACAACTCGGGTAGAGATGTAATGATCGATGCACCTTCTAAAATTGACACTGTACAGCTGGATGAATTAAGTTTGAGAATTGCATTAAAAAACTAATAAGGTTCAATAAACTAAACACAATGAGAAATTCCATACTATTGACCTGTTGAACGGCGCTATTTTCATTAAACACTTTTGCTCAAACAACAGAACATCCCGACAATCACGAGCATCATGTTTACGAAATAGGCATTGCAAATGCACCTGTTTATTTTTTAAAAGAAAATGTAGTTGCTTTCGGCTTACATGTGCACTTAATTAAAAAAATAGCCCACACTAAGTTTGGAATTGGTGTAGGTTATGAAAAGATTTATGATGAGCATAAACACAATACAATAGGCCTTCTGGTAAGTTAAACCCAGTAGAACAACTGAGTTTAAACACATCACCAGGAATTACTTTTGATGGAGGAGAGTCTGAAATCAACTTTGCGATGCATTTAGAAACTTCTTACGAATTTGAATTCGATAATTTTCACTTGGGTCCAGTGTTAGAATTTGCTTACGATCCGGAGGATATACACATAAGTTTAGGACTTCATTTGGGTATTGGATTCTAAATAATCCTTATTCTTAAAAACATAAAAAAGCAGCCGAGGGCTGCTTTTTTTATGCATTATACTTTTTAAGTATAGAACATCTAACTTGGCATATATTTTGAGCCAACACATTGCATAACAAGCCTACTATGAAAAAACTTTTCCTCTCCTTAGCTTTACTACTAAGTACTTCCATTTTCGCTCAGTTAGAAATGCGCTATGCGCAAAGTACCGACGAGAATCCGAAATGGATACAGTTGATGTACACTGAAAACCCGGATGCAGGATTAATTACCGAAGCTTACAAAGACTATTATAAAACCCATCCTTTTGTAAAAAACAAACACACACAATACTACAAAAGGTGGCAACGATCTATTAGTAGATCTTCTGCAAAACCTACTCAAAAATACATAGATGCTAGTAATGCTAGGAAGTCTGCAGCAATGTGGATTCCTCGAGGTCCTTTCGATTTCGATATTGATGCTGCTAGTAGATCCTATGCGCCTGGAGCAGCACACATTTATTGTGTAGAACAAGCAATAACGAATACCAATGTTATTTATGCTGGTACAGCAACTGCAGGAATTTGGCGTTCTAACGACAAAGGAGAAAACTGGTTTTGTTTATCAAAAAACCTTCCTGTAGGCTCTGTTTATTCTGTAGAGATAGATCCTACTAACGAGGACATTGTTTATTTTTCTGGCGCAGGAACACTTTACAAATCCTCCGATGGAGGAGCAACACATACCGATATAGGTTCTGGAGAATTTAGTTCTGGAATAAGTATCAAAGAAATAATGATTCACAACGGGAAGTTGTGGGTAGCATCAGATCAAGGACTTTATTATTCTACCGACAACGGAAATTCATTTACGCAAGAAGAATCAGGTTCTTGGCAAGAAATGGAAGTTCATCCTACCAACGACCAAGTACTATATGCAGTACGAGTAAATAGCACGACTACCTCATTTTTTAAATCTACCAACAACGGTTCTACATTTAGCGAAATAGGAAATGGCTGGCCTAGTCCAGCATCTGGAGACGAGCAAAAGCGTACAGAAATTGCTGTTAGTGCCGACTCACCGAACAAAGTTGTAGCCTTGGCTACAGGAGCAGCTAATGGAGGGTCTGGTTTATATGGAGTTTATATTAGTGAAGATCAAGGTGCAAACTGGGAGTTTAAATGTTGTGGACCTCAACCTGGAGGTCCTGCATCTTCTACTAACATTAATACAATGGCTTGGAGCGATACTGGGACTGACGATGGTGGACAGTATTATTACGATGTAGCCTTAGCGGTAAACCCACTAGATGCAAACACCATTCATATTGCAGGGGTGCAACATTGGATTTCTACCGATGGTGGCGATACTTTTACCTGCCCTGCAAAATGGTCGCATCCCGATAAAGACGAATACATTCACGCTGATATTCACGACATGCGTTATTTTGGCAACGATCTTTGGGTAGCCTGCGATGGTGGAGTCTTTTACTCTAACAATGCTGGAGATAGCTTTGATAAAAAAATGTACGGAATTTCTGGAACAGATTTCTGGGGCTTCGGTGCTGGATTTAGCGATGGCGAAGTTATGTTGGGTGGAACTTATCACAACGGAACACTTATAAAAGACCATGAAGTATACGAAGGTGGATGGCTTTGTGCTGAAGGTGGTGACAACTACCGTGGATTTGTGAATTTTGCTGATGCAACTAAAGTATATACCGATGGTGGTGGAAGAATTTTACCTGGAGATCGTACCGTAAGTTTGGGCTCTTTTGCGATGCAATACAAGCCCAATGCTTCCTATATTGTTGGAGAATCGAGTAATCTAGAATTTGACCCACGCTCGCCTAATATCCTATATATTGGAAACGAAACTACACTGTATAAATCCTTCGACAATGGAGCAAGCACAAGTATACTTAATGATTTTGGAGAAAAAGTAACTTCTGTAGAAGTAGCTTGGTCTAATCCAGACTATATATATGTAGCAACTTACGCAGGTTGGTGGGATACAAAAAAAATGTATAAATCTAGCAATGCTGGAAGTACTTGGACAGATATCACACCTTCCTCTTCTGTAGTAAATGGTCAGACTTGGATTCCGTATGACATAACTATTAGTAGCGATAATGCAAACCATATTTGGATGGTGCGTACTTCTATGTATGGAACCCCAAGCGACGGACAAGGATACGATGTATTTAAATCTACAAATGGTGGAAGTACATGGACAAACTGGACTACGGCTACTCTAAACGACGAAAACATCACTAATGTAGAGCACCAAAGAGGTTCTAACGGTGGCGTTTATATTGGTACACGTCAGGCTGTGTATTATAGAGACAATACAATGAGCGACTGGATTTTGTATAATAATAACCTTCCACTGCGTACAGCATCCACTCAATTAATACCTTACTACAAAGAAGGAGTCTTAAAAAACGGAACCAACCAAGGTGTTTGGGAGGTAGATTTTTATACTGAAAACGCACCATCGGCACAGATTTCTGCAGATAATTTTACTATTAACTGTACCAATAACATTGTTCAGTTCTACAATCACTCCGCAATGAAAACTGAAGGGGAAGAGTTTTCATGGTCATTCCCAGGTGGAATTCCTACTAGCTCAACAGAAAAAAACCCAATGGTATACTATGCCAACTCAGGAAATTATGATGTTACCCTCACCGTAAGTGATGTAAATGGTACAGACTCACAAACGATTTCTAATTTCATAGAATTCGAAGATTTAAGTCTCACAGACATCAACGAAATGGAACAAAACTTTAACAGTGAGGTGTTCCCTCCGGAAGGATGGATATTACCCGAGGCTGGTTATTCTTGGCAAGCAATAGAAATTACAGATGCGAACTGCGAAACTAGTACTGCGGCATATGTAAACAACTTCTCTATTAGTCAAAGTGGTGTAGAGGCCGGATTACTAAGTCCAAAAGTAAATTTAAATATTTTCGAAAATGCTACATTGAGTTTCAACTATGCCTACGCT
>Ga0115003_10000909_pt1 | contig 26503 bp, 27 predicted proteins | sample ArcticOcean_MG_C_7_FD_88736 | JGI IMG/M metagenome (GOLD analysis project Ga0115003, IMG submission 88736) | Marine microbial communities from western Arctic Ocean - ArcticOcean_MG_CB11_88 | ecosystem: Environmental > Aquatic > Marine > Oceanic | place: Arctic Ocean: Canada Basin | collected... | reverse complement strand
ATTCGTATCAATTATATGTACGAATAAATTTTTCGTACACTTTTCGTACACTAAAATACAATATTAAATGAAACTAGTTGTTAACAATAAGACGTAATTAACTAGTGTTTTCAGGCATAAGAAACTAAAAGAATAGTACGTTACTTTCCAATACAGAAATTCGCAAATATATTACCTAATAATTCATCGTTGGTTACTTCCCCAGTGATCCCCCCTAAGTGATAAAGTGCCTGTCTTAGGTCAATAGCCAGAAGGTCGCCACTCAACCCGTTACTCAAACCTGTCTGTATTGCTGTAACTTCTTTTTGAGCGGCGTATAGCGATCCATAATGCCTAGAATTGGTGATAATACTCTGATCTTGGGTTGGATTCAGCTTAAAATGTTTTGTAAGCAAGTCGATCAATTGTGGAAGATTAGAATTCATCTTGGCGCTGATAGAAACGGTTGGATAACCTGCAATATGTTTTGGTACTGAAATAGTGTGTTTTTGATCTTCTTTGTTAAAAACAACAAGTAGTTTTTTGTTAGGATATTGTTTGTTGAATGCTTTTAAGTCTTTTGATAAAACATCTTTATCCTTAATATAATCTGTTGGATCAACAAGATGCAATATAAAAGCGGCTAACGCTATTTTGTCTTTTGTTTTTTGGATTCCAATTTTTTCAATGGTGTCCTCCGTTTCTCGAATTCCTGCAGTATCAATAAACCGAAAACAAACACCGTCTAGAGTAATCTCGTCTTCAATACTATCACGAGTAGTACCAGCAATAGAACTGATGATGGCTTTGTCTTCGTTTAACAGACAATTCAACAGAGTTGATTTTCCAACATTGGGCGGGCCCACAATGGCAATAGGAACTCCTTTTTTAATCACATTTCCAAGAGCGAAAGAATCGAGCAAGTTTTTGAGAACGGTTTGTATTCTGAGTAATAAGTTTTCTAACTCTTTACGATCTGCAAATGCAACATCTTCTTCGGCAAAATCAAGTTCAAGTTCGATCAGCGATGCAAAGTTCAATAACTCTTGTCTTAGGTTTTTAATCTCACTACTAAAACCTCCTCGCATTTGTTGCATGGCCAACTGATGACTGGCTTCGTTTTCGGATGAAATTAGATCGGCTACTGCTTCGGCTTGAGATAAATCCATTTTCCCGTTTAAAAAAGCGCGCAGCGTAAACTCCCCAGGCTTGGCTGTTTGTGCTCCTTTTTCAATCAAAATCTTCATGATTTGCTGTTGAATATATGGACTTCCATGACACGAAATTTCAATTACATCTTCTCCAGTATAGGAATTGGGGTTTTTGAAAACACTGACCAACACCTCATCAACGATACTATTGTTGTTCATGATATCGCCCAAATGTATACTGTGGCTTTTTTGATCTTTTAATTGCTTTCCAGAACGAGCTTTAAACAGGCCATCTGTAAGCTCAATTGCTTCTGTCCCAGAAAGCCGAATTATTGCTATTGCGCCTGCCCCAGAAGCGGTAGAGAGAGCCATTATTGTTCCTTCACTTATCATGTAGTAAAATTAAGCATTAATCCTGTTTTGAAGGGAATTCTGTTTTTTAAATTATTGAATGTGCACAATAATATGTAGTTTTGAGCATGAAGGAAAATCAGCAACTTATTGTGTTTATGCATTTAAGCCAACTCTTTAACCTCTTCAGTGGTTTTTTAGGCTTTGTAGTCCCGTTGGTTATTTGGCAATCAAAGAAAAAAGAAACATACGATTTAGATATTCATGGAAAAGCGATTATCAATTTTCAAATTTCCTTATTTATTCTAACGCTTTGTTGTTTTCCATTAGTTCTTATTCTTGGTTTTGGACTTATTGGGTTGTGCGTTTTACTTTTAGTGTCATTAGCTTTCCCTGTATTGAATGCGGTACGAGCAAGCGCAGGATCTCTTCCCAATTACCCGATTCTGTATAAATTTGTAGACTAAATTGTTTTGGTGAATGTTGCCCTTTTTTTGTGCAAACGATTTTCGTAATTCTTCCACATTTGCTGTATGGCTTTGTTTTCTTCTAATTCAGGATTTGTTTCAACAATCGTAATCCCACGCTTGTTAAAGGTTTTTTGAATTTCATTAAAAAGCACGGCAGTTACTCCTTTGTTTTGATACTTTGGATGCACACCAATTAAATAAAAAGAAGCTCGATTATTAAAGTATTGCGCCCATAAAACACGTAAAAAACCAAAAGGGAAAAAAGACCCGTTTGCTTTTTTTAGAGCTTTGGTAAACGAAGGCATGATGATGACAAAGGCAATCAAGCGACCATTTTCATCTGCTACGCATTTTATATATTCGGGATGGATGTATCGAAAGTACTTTTCTTTGTAGTGTTTAATTTGATACGGCTGAACAGGAACAAAGGTTTGAAGGTCCTTATAAGTCTCCGCTAACAATTCAAACATTTGCTCAACGTAGGGGAGAATGTCACTTGTTTTTTTAAAATCAATAAGCTTCAGTTGGTAGCGATCGTAAACGATTTGTGCAAAACGTTTGACTTTTTCGGGTGATTCGTCAAAGGAGGCGATTTTAATTTCATATTCAACCCATTGTGCTAATTTCTCATATCCTAATGCTTCTAAATGATCTGCGTAGTAAGGAAAGTTATATTGGGTAATCATGGTATTCAATTCCTCAAAACCCGACACAAGTAAACCAGCTTTATCGAGATTCGAAAAACCAACTGGTCCTTCGATAAATTCGAGTTGATGTTGCTTTCCAAAACGAACAACCTCGCCTAATAAAGCTTTACTTACTTCTAAATCATCAATAAAATCAAACCAGCCGAAACGCACTTTCCTTTTTTTTAATTCATTGACCTCAATCCAATTAACCATCGCAGCGATCCGTCCAACAAGTTTATCGTTTTTGTAGGCTAGAAAAAAGGAGGCATCTGCGTTTTGAAAAACGGGATTTTTACTCTGATCAATTACCTCAAGTTCTTCTTTGCTTATGGGTGGGACCCAGTGTTTATTATCGACATACAGTTTGAAGGGAAATTGAACAAAATCGTTATAATGAGCTGCAGTTTGCGCTTTTAGAATTCGAATCATAGGGCTAGTTTTTTCGAGCTTTGCGTTGTGCTTTTCGTTGAGATTTAGAAGCTTTTTTCGCTTGTTTTCCGAGCCCTTTTCGTTCTTTTTTTAATGCTTTCTTGCGATCTTTTTCACTTCGAATACCTGCTTTATCTTTGTCTTTGTGAAAGTCTAATCGGTACGAGATACCTGCATTGATTGAAAATAGGGAAGGGGAGTCTTTAGTGTTTGCGCCAATGCTACCTTCAATTTGAATATCATCGGTGAGCAAAAAAGCGGCCCCAGTTCTGAAGATTTGATCGACATACACCTCACTATAAATCCCTTGGTTTTCCATATAAACCGACCATTTGGGGCTGAAGGTATGGGTTAAGGTTAGGATATAGCTTTGTTCTGGGAAATCAGATGTTATTCTGTCGTAAGAGAAATTTGTAACAAAAACCCAAGTTCCTAAAAAGTGAGACTGAGTTGCGAGAGTTGCTCGGTAGCTTAAGAGTGGTTCTATAATCCCTCTACCTCCAATGTTTTGATAGAGAATAGGACGGTGGATGATATTAAAAACATCACCATATGGAAAGGATTGATCGTTTTGATTTGGATTGAAATTAGCGCCAACAGTTAGCGATACTGCAGGGATTAAATCGCGGATTCGAAATGAATTATTGGCATCCCAGCTGTATACATTAATCTCTTCTTCTTTCTTAAAAGGATCGTAAACTAAATATTTTATTCCAATAAAATTTCTTAAAAATCCTTCTTGTTTATAAACGGGATTGGGAGTAATTATTGCACTTGTAAGCTTATCCATAAGATAGGATCCCTCGTACGTTAATTCCAATTGCTCTTTAAGAAAGCCCCATCGTAATGAAAAGAAACCTATGTTTCCGTTTATTTTAGAGTTGTTATACTCTTTGTGTTTGTAGAACCTGTATTCGCCACCAGCTTCAAACTGAATTACGCCAGTACCTACTGAAAACGCACCGATAGATTCGCCAGGACGGTTCGAATTAATTTGATCTGTATATTGTGCAAAAAGTGTTGAGCTCGCAAATAAAAGTAGTCCCAAATGAATTCCAATCCGCATGTTTTATTTTTATAGCAATATAAGTGCTTTTAAAGAATTAAACTATTTATTTTAGTACGCAAGATGGCCTTTAAATCGACCTAATTCGTTAAATTTGATTGATTAAATAAAAAATTTTGTTAGAATTTATCTTAATTTTTTTCGCCCTAATCTTATTGTTGAGGAGTCTTGCCCCCTGGATTCTTCGGTTCTTTATGAGCCGCCTTTTTAAAAAAGTACAAGAGCAACAGTCGCAACAAAAAGATCAACCGAAGACTACTACTAACCCTAAAAAAACAAAGACTTCTTCCAAAGATTTAGGAGAGTATATTGATTATGAAGAAATTGATTGAATCGATTCAGTTGAATAAAATCCTCCCTCATTTGGCAATTGTTTTTGGGTTTGTACTAGTTTCACTCGCTGTGTTTTACCCTGTAATACAAGGAAAGAAATTATTGCAATCCGATATACAGCAATATAAAGGAATGTCTAAACAACTTCAAGATGCTCGAAAAGAGGGAAAAGAATTGTATTGGATAGACAATGCTTTTGGAGGTATGCCAACGTATCAACTTGGAGCAAAATACCCTTTTGACTTTTTAACGCCTATTCACAAAATTTTCCAACTCTTACCACATCCAGCATTCCTTGTTTTTCTGTATTTACTTGGGTGTTATCTCTTTTTACTCGCTATGCGTGTACCCATGAAATACGCAGTTTTTGGAGCTTTAGCATACGGATTGTCTACTTATCTACTGATCATTATCCAAGTTGGTCATAATACCAAGGCTCAGGCCCTTGGCTATTTGCCATTCGTATTAGCTGGTGTGCAATGGGTTTTTAGGAAAAAATATTTTTGGGGTTTTGCATTCAGCACCTTTGCAATTGCTTTACAAATTCGAGCCAACCATTATCAAATGACCTATTATTTGTTATTGCTTTTGTTGGTCTTTGGTGTAGTTCAATTGTGGCAACATTATAAAAGTAATGCCTTAGTCGATCTGTCTAAAAAAGTTGGCGTTTTAGCTGCTGCAGGGATTTTAGCGCTCGGACTCAATGCTACGGCGCTAATGGCGACTTCGGAGTATGCAAAGTTCAGTACTCGTGGAAAGAGTGAGCTGACTTTGTCAGCAACAGCTGAGCCTGTTGAAATCCGTTCTGGTCTTTCATATGATTATATCACACAATTCAGTTACGGGATTTTTGAAAGTTTAAATTTAATTGCCCCACGTATACAAGGTGGAGGCTCTCGTGAAGATTTAGGTACGTCATCTGAAGTTTATGAATATCTTATAAAACAAGGTGCTAGTAGACAACAAGCAAAAGGTTTTAGTGAAAACGTACCCACTTATTGGGGTGATCAACCAATCTTAGAAGCACCAGCTTATGTTGGGGTAGTGATTGTTTTTTTAGCCCTATTGGCTTTATTTTTAGGCTGGAATACCCATAAACGTTGGCTGTTTTTTGGAATTCTACTTTCACTCATGCTTTCTTGGGGAAAGAATTTTTCGTTACTCACTCAGTTTTTTATAGATTACGTACCTATGTACAATAAGTTCAGGGCGGTTTCTTCCATTCAAGTTCTTCTAGAGCTTGCTTTTCCTGTTCTTGCTTCCCTTGGTTTGTACGAATTTTTCAAAGCCACTCAGGTGGTTCAAATTGATGCGCTTAAAAAAACTATATTCAGTTTCCTTGGTCTTGTTGTCACTTTGTTTTTGGTCAAAGGAATGCTTTCTTTTGAAGGCGCATCCGACAGTTACTACAGCCAGGCTATGGGTCCAGAACTAATGCAACAAATTTATAAGGCAAGAAAGGCTGTTTACACAGAAGATACCGTTAGACTTCTGGTTTTTGTAGTAATGGCAGGAGGAATCTTGTGGGCCTTTGCGATCAAAAAATTAAAATCGAATGCAGCCTTAGCACTAGTTATACTCTTACTTCTTATCGATTTAGGTGGAATATCGAATCGCTATTTGAATCGAGATTTATTTACAACCAAGTCACGTTCACAAACTGCATTTAGCGCTACGAATGCTGATCGATTAATATTAAAAGATACGAGTCGTTATCGAGTTTACGAATCTGGCTTGCGTTTAGCTGGTGCTAGAACATCCTATTTTCATAACGCTATTGGTGGATATCACGGTGCTAAGCCCAGACGCTACCAAGAAGTCTTTGAGTTATTTGAAACGCTTCAACGCGAAGAAATTTTAAATATTTTAAATGTAAAATACGTTCTTTATGAAAGTGAAGAAGGAGGATTGAAGCCGCTTATGAATCCTGAAAATCTAGGAAATGCCTGGTTTGTTGAAAATCTGACACATACTGCATCACCAGATGAAACCTATCAGAAGCTTGCTACAATTGATTTTTCAAAAGAGGCGGTGAGTGAATCATTGAACATAAAGGATATTCCGAAAAACTATGTTTCTGATTCGCTAGCAACCATATCCTTAACAGATCACCAACCTGGACTCCTTCGATACAATACACAAGCTTCAGAGGACTCATTTGCAGTGTTCTCAGAAATGCATTATCCAACAGGATGGGTAGCGACAATTGATGGTGTTGAACTTCCGCACTATAATGTGAATTATGTTTTAAGAGGTATGCCCATTCCTAAAGGTGAGCATCTTATAGAATTTACTTTTGATCCTCCAGTAGTTCGATTAGGTGGAAGAATTCAGTGGATCAGTTTCCTTGTTTTTATGAGTTTATTTGCTTTTGGGGTACGCGCTAAGTTCAAAAGCAATACCTTATAGCTTATGGGAATTATTGCTCGTCAGTCCTTTTATAACATCCTCAGCATACTCTTTGCCTTTGCTTTAGGAGGGATCAATACCATTGTGTTCTATCCGCGTATTATGGGGCCCGAATTTCATGGCCTTATTGGAGCACTCTTAGCCAATTCAAACATCATACAGCCCTTGTTTGCTTATGGAATACAGTTCACCATAATCAAGTATTATTCTGCCTGTACAACCAAGCGCGAACGAGACAATCTACTTGTGTTCTCAGTAGTCTTGCCTTTGATTGTTATTTTGCCCTTAGTAGGGTTGGTATATCAATTTGACTCCATCAGTGCTTTTGTGTTTTCTGAAGATTCTCCAGCAGGAGACTTTTTGTTTTTAATTTTTAGTGTTGCAACTGCAACGGCCTATTTCGAGATTTTTTATAGCTGGTTGCGTATTCAAAAAAAGACAGTTTTCGGTAACTTCTTGAAAGAAGTATATCAACGGGTAATGATTACCGTTTTATTGACCTTTTACTTTTTGGGATGGCTCGACTTTGACGATTTTATAATTGCTTTGATTGTAGGTTATTTTTTACGCCTTCTACTCATTCTAAGCTATGCCTTATGGGTATATCGACCTAAAATTTACTGGGAACTACCCAAAAACCTAAAGGTGTTGTTGCGTTATTGTAGCTACATCTTTTTAACAGGTTTCTCAGCTAGTATTATTTTAGATTTGGACAAGTCCATGATTGAGCAATTGCTTAAACCTGAATACGTATCTTTTTATATGGTTGCAATTTTTATTGCCGCAGTAATTGACGCGCCATCTCGAGCGATGGTTCAAATTGTTAGCCCAATGGTTGCTGAGGCACTAAACACAAAGGATGAAGTACGTTTAGAAGAGCTACTGAAGAGAAGTTCGTTAAACTTATTACTAGTCTCCGGCTTGCTGTTCGTTTTGATAACAACTAATCTAGATGATATTTATCGTTTAATTGAACTGTTGAATGCGCAGAGGGGCTATGCAGCTGGTTTGCCTATAATTTTACTGATTTCTTTTTCCAAGCTTTTTTCAGCTTCCTTAGGATGTTTAAACAACATTATTACCAATTCTGAACACTACCGTTATTTGTTACTGTTTTCAGTGGCAGCTGCTTCTCTGGCAGTGATCTTGAATATTCAATTCATTCAAGCTTATGGTTTTGTAGGCGCAGCATTAGCAACCTTAATTGTTGTAACACTTTTTAATTTTCTGAAAATCACCTTGGTTTATTATAAGTTTAAGATCCACCCTTTTGGGATAAAATCCATTTGGGTTTTGTTATTAATCCTAGTTTTATACGGAATCTTCTTCAATGTAAATTTGGATTTACATCCATTCCTAACAATTGCGATAAAGTCAACCTTGGCTGGAGTACTGTACTTGGGGATAAGTTATTTTTCGGGAATGTCAGTGGAAGTAAACCGAGTGATTGACAGATACTTTAAGAAAAATAAATAGCCTGCAGCTCCCTGCAGGCTATTAAACAAAATCATTAAACCAATAATCTAATTATGAAAACTAACTAAACTATTATTACACTATCAATTACTGTGCCAAAGCTTAATTTAGAATGTTAGTGTTATGTTAATTAAGGCTTTAATTTTTTCTTTAAATAGTTTCCAGTAAAAGATCCTTTGATCTTTGATAATTCTTCAGGTGTTCCTTCCCCTAAAAGAGTTCCGCCTTTATTACCACCTTCAGGGCCTAAATCAATAACATGATCTGCGCATTTGATCAAATCGATGTTGTGTTCTACAACAATGAGTGAATGTCCTTTCTCTAGAAGTGCTTCAAATGAAGTTAACAGTTTCTTGATATCGTGAAAGTGAAGACCAGTAGTTGGTTCATCAAAAATGAACAGGATTTTATCTCGATGATCTCCTTTTCCTATAAATGATGCCAGTTTGATTCGTTGGGCTTCTCCTCCAGAAAGAGTAGCAGAAGACTGACCAAGTGAAACATAACCCAAGCCTACCTTTTGTAGTGGAGAAAGTTTTTTAACGAGTTTGGTTTGTGCATGTTCTTCAAAGAAAGCAATTGCATCATCTACGGTCAATCCGAGTATATCATCGATGGATTTTCCTTCAAATTTCACTTCTCGTACTTCTTTCTTAAATCGTCTTCCTTTGCAATGCTCACACTGAAGAACAACGTCCGCCATGAATTGCATTTCAATGGTTACGGTTCCTTCTCCTTTACACGCTTCACAACGTCCACCGTCTACATTAAATGAAAAATGCTTGGCTTGATAGTTTCTCATTTTCGAAAGCTGAAGACCGGCAAATAAAGCGCGGATATCGTCGTAAGCTTTTATATAAGTTACCGGATTGGAACGAGAAGATCGGCCAATAGGGTTTTGATCTATAAATTCAACATGTTTGATGGAACTATAATTACCATCTAATTTTGTGAATTGCCCAGGTTTTTCAACGAAAATATCCAGCTCACGTTGTAGAGCAGGGTATAGTATTTTTTTAACTAAAGTACTTTTCCCACTACCCGAAACACCCGTAACTACTGTCATTGAGTTTAGGGGAAAATGAGCCGTAATGTTTTGTAAATTGTTTTCGCGTGCACCTACAACTATAATCTGCTCCGTATTCGTTCTGCGAATGGGTGGAACTTCAATTTTCAGTTGACCCGTTAGGTATTGTGCTGTAAGGGATGACGATTGGAGTATTTCCGCCATAGTACCCTGAGCAACTACTGCTCCACCTAAAGTTCCAGCTTCTGGTCCCATATCAATAATGCAGTCTGCGGCTTGCATAATTTCTTCGTCGTGTTCTACAACAAGAACCGTATTTCCGAGGTCACGAAGTTTTTTGAGAATCTTAATCAAGCGTTCGTTGTCTCGAGAATGTAAACCAATACTGGGTTCATCTAAAATATACATAGAACCTACTAAACTACTCCCAAGGGAGGTTGCTAGGTTGATCCTTTGTGATTCACCACCCGATAGAGAGTTGGATTTTCGGTTAAGTGTTAAATATCCTAAGCCCACGTCTTTGATGAAATTCAATCGACTTTTAATTTCTATAAGTAAACGTTCTGCTACTTCTTGTTGTTGAGCTGATAGTGTTATGGTGTTGAAAAACACTAGAAGATCATCTAAGGGTTCATTGACTAGCTCCGATAAACTCTTGTCGTTTACTTTTACGTAAGCTGCTTCTGGCTTCAATCGTGCTCCTTGGCAAGAATCACAATGTGTCTTTCCGCGGTATCGAGACAGAAGAACTCGGTTTTGAATTTTATAGTTTTTGGCTTCTATTTTTTTGAAAAAGGCATTTAGGCCGGTGAAATAAGAATTTCCTTTCCACAACAAATCTTTGTGCTCTTGATCCAGTTCGAAATAGGGTTTATGTATTGGAAAATCAAAGCGATAGGCATTATTGATTAGTTCGTCATAGAATTTACGCATGGTGCTTCCTTTCCAGGGGGCAATTGCTTCTTCAAAAACAGACAGCCCGGTGTTAGGGATAACCAATTCTGGATCAATTCCAATAACATCGCCATAGCCTTCGCATACGGGACAGGCTCCAAAAGGATTGTTGAAGCTGAATAAATGGACGTTTGGAGTAGCAAATTGAATTCCATCTGCTTCAAAATTATTAGAGAACTCTTTTCTGTTTTTCCCATCTATGGATACAACGGAACAGCTTCCATTTCCTTCAAAAAAAGCAATTTCAATTGCATCAGAAAGGCGATTTTTGAAATCCTCATCTTTTTTTAAGATGATTCGATCAACAACTAATTCAAAAGATTTTGGTGGTTTTTCCGCAACATCGTCTAACCGCAGCATTTCGCCTTCGGAATAAATACGTGCAAATCCTTGTTGGATTAAAATTTTGACTACATCTTTTTGACTTCTTTTCTGGGTATTTGCTACCGTAGTTAACAGTAGTTGTTTGCTGTTTTCTTCTAATGAAAAGATATGATTAACTACATCGGTAACACTGTCTTTTTTAACGACTGCATTTGAAATAGGGGAGTAGGTAACCCCAATGCGAGCATATAATAACTTCAGGTAGTCGTAGATTTCTGTTTTAGTCCCTACAGTAGATCTTGGATTCGAGGAATTTACTTTTTGTTCTACAGCAATTGCGGGAGCAATCCCTTTGATTTGATCAACTTTTGGTTTGTTTAACCTCCCCATGAATTGGCGAGCGTAGGATGATAAACTTTCTACATAACGGCGTTGACCTTCTGCATAAAGCGTATCGAACGCTAAGGAAGATTTTCCGGAACCCGAGAGGCCCGTAATAACAGTAAGCTTGTTTCGCTCTAAGGCAACGTCAACGTTTTTAAGGTTGTGAAGCTGAGCTCCCAAGATGATGATATGATCTTTGGGATCTAATTTTCTAAGGTCTTGCATACTAAAAATGAAGGGAGAAAGATACGATTTATAGGTTCAGTTTTATCGCTAAGGATGACATATCTTATTATATTTCTTGGATCAAAAGTTTACCGTCTAGACGATTGACTTTTAAGGTATAATTGTTCTACTTTGGTTCGTGCCCACGGAGTTCTTCTCAAGAACTTTAAACTGGATTTAATAGAAGGATTATCTGTGAAACAACGAATTGTGATTCGTTCGCCCAAGTCTTCAAAACCGTACTTATCAACTAGATGTTCCAATATGTCTGCTAATTTTACACCATGTAATGGATTGTTAGGTTGAGATTCTATTTCGGTTGACATCGATTGTTTTATTATTTGCTAAGATAAGAGAATTCCATACTTGAATAACGAGTGTTCTGCTAATTCATGTTTAGGATAAAACAACGAAAACGTATTGAGATTATTGTAATGTAAAAAAATATTTCTATATTTGTTTTATTAAAATATATACGTATACAACAACTCTACTTTTAAATTTATCGAAAACCCGCACCTTATGGGTGTTTAAAAGTATTGTATATGTCAAATTCCCTCATTAAAGAAAAAGACGCTGTCCTTGTAACAGGATATATAAACGGTTGTGAACGTTCGTTAGCAGTTCTTGTTGAACGACACAAACTTAAGATTTTTAACTTTATATATTCAAAAGTTTTTGATCGTGATATTGCTGAAGACATCTTTCAAGATACCTTCATTAAAGTAATCCGTACACTAAAAAGAGGGGTATACCAAGAAGAAGGTAAATTTCTGCCTTGGGTAATGCGAATCTCACACAATTTAGTAATTGATCATTTCAGAAAAAGTAACCGTATTCCAATTTTTGAAAGCAAAGATGACTTTGATATTTTTCAAATCATAGGAGACGACGTTCCTAATGTCGAAAGTAGTATGATCGATAAGCAAGTTGTTGAAGACTTACAAAAGCTGATTACCGAATTGCCCGATGATCAAAGAGAAGTACTTACTATGCGCTTGTATAAAGATATGAGTTTCAAGGAAATTGCTGAATCTACTGGGGTTAGCATCAATACTGCACTTGGTCGCATGCGATATGCAGTAATTAATATCCGTAAACTTATTGCCGAGCGTCAGATCGTTCTGTCTGCCTAAACATACGATTTTAGTTTTTTTTACGTTATCTATGTGTAACGAATTTATATGGAACAAAATTACTCTAAAAAAAAACCTCAAACATCGACTGATGGTCCTAGTGATTTATCAGTTAAACGTATCCTCGCTTTTTCAAAAGCTTTTAAGACTCTGAATACCATCGAAGAATCGACAAAGCCAAAGGAGTAATCGGAAACAACTTCCTATTTATTTTCAAATGCTTTCAAAACGGATTTCCTCCCTATAGTTTTTGTAATAATATCCTGTTCAATTTTCCAACCTCGTGCAGGCGAATATTCTCTCCCATACCAAATAATTTGTAAGTGTAAATCATTCCAACATTCCTCTGGAAACAACCTTTTTGCATCTCGTTCTGTTTGAACTACATTGGTTCCTTTGGAAAACCCCCACCGATATAATAATCTGTGGATGTGAGTGTCAACGGGAAATGCAGGAACCCCAAATGCTTGTGCCATAACCACACCAGCAGTTTTGTGCCCGACAGCAGGAAGTGCTTCCAAAGATTCAAAATCTTGTGGAACCTTTCCATCGTGTTTATCCAGAAGTATGTGTGACAAACCATGAATACCTTTCGATTTCATTGGCGATAAACCTACGGGTTTAATGATCTCGCGAATCTCTTCAACTGTGAGTTTGATCATTTCTTGCGGAGTATCGGCACGTTCAAAAAGCAGCGGCGTTATTTTATTGACACGTACATCTGTACTTTGTGCAGATAGCAAAACTGCAATTAAGAGCGTATACGGATCCTTATGATCTAGTGGTATTGGAATTTCGGGATATAAATCCTGAAGGGTTTTCATTGTAAAAGTTACTTTTTCTTTTTTGGTCATTTGAATTGGATTTCAGAGGTTTAGTTTTATTTCAATAAAACAATCTCTTCTGGGTTATTTCACCGTTTAATCTTTTTGTAATTTAGAAAAAAATAACAAATGAATACACTTAATGTAGGCGATTTAGTTCCAAATTTTAGTTGTGCTGATGAAAAAGGAATCATTCACAATTTAGAAGATTATAAAGGTAAAAAACTTATTGTTTTCTTTTATCCAAAAGCAAGTACTCCTGGCTGTACTGCAGAAGCTTGTGATTTACGCGATCATTACCAAGAGCTCAAAAACGCTGGCTATAGTTTGCTAGGAGTCAGTGCAGATAGCCAAAAGAAGCAATTGAACTTTTCTGATAAATATGAATTCCCTTTCCCTCTTTTAGCAGATGAAAACAAGGAAGTCATCAATGCTTTTGGCGTTTGGGGCTTGAAAAAATTTATGGGGAAAGAGTACGACGGTATTCATCGCAAGACATTTATTGTAGATGGAGAAGGTAAAGTTGAACGTGTGATTGATAAGGTAAAAACAAAAGCGCATGCTGCTCAAATCTTAGAACCAAACGCTTAGAGGTTTATTTTTTCAATGCGGGGTTGAAACCAAACATCTTCTTTTTTACAATCATTTCAGAAATACCTTCTGGAAGATGTTCGTCCCATCCCGCTTCATTATTCTTTATCTTTTTTAAGATTTCGCGTGAAAAAATATCTAAATATTCAGGCTCAAAATCAAAGATATCCATAACCTTCCCGTTGTATTTGAAGAACTTATAGAAGTCTTTCATTCGAGGGTGAAGTTTTAGGTTATTACTGGTTACGATTGCACCTTTTTCATCCTTCATTGGATAAAGGTAGACTTTGAGGTTATTGTAAAACATTTTACCAAAGGCCTCTAGAATACCACCACTCAAATCAGTGTAGTAGTTTTCATCAAAAATTTCAACGAAACTATTAACTCCCATGGCCAATGCCATTTGTTTTTTGGTGTATTGTGACAAATAATCAACCAGACGATAGTATTCTTTGAAATTCGATATCATAACGATATGGCCGAGTGAGCACAATAGCATTGCTCGATCCATAAAATCTTTTTCATCAATTTCTCCTTGAGAAGTAAGGTTGGAGAGTGTGATTTCGAAAATTACAACCGTTTTATTTTCATCAACTTCACGTTCTTTCAGAAATACCTCAAGAGATTTTTCGAACATGTCAATGTTTACCTTAGTTACTGGTCTGAAACTACCTCTTAATGCTAAGATATTTTTCTTATAAAGTTCCCTTGCTGGTAAAATGTTATTCCCACTCGGATTGAACATTACGGCTTCGGTCATTCCTTTTTTAACAAGTTGTAGACTCATTAAGCGATTATCAACCTCTTCAAAGTTTGGTCCTGAGAAATTGATGGTATCAATTTCAATAGCATCCTTATCAATATGATCGTATAAATATTTTAAAAGCTTTTTAGGTTCGCTGTGCTTGTAAAAAGCACCGTAAATAAGGTTAGCTCCCATAATTCCTACAGATTCTTGCTGGAATCGTGCTTCGGTTTGATGAAAACGTACGTGGAGTGTAATTTCACTAAACTCTTTATCTGGGCCAGTTTGAAAACGAATACCCATCCAACCATGGCCTTTGAATTTTTTTGCAAAATCGATGGTTGTTACCGTATTTGCGTAGGTAAAAAACATCTTGTTTGGATTCTCAGATCTTGGAATTCTGTTTTCAAGCAATTGCATTTCATGATTCAACATCTTACTCAAACGTGTTTCAGTAACGTACCTGCCGTCTTCGTCTTCCCCGTATATATTATCACTAAAATTCTTATCGTAGGCACTGATGGTCTTCGCTATCGTTCCTGAGGCACCACCAACTCTAAAAAAGTGACGGGCAACTTCTTGTCCAGCACCAATTTCTGCAAAAGTCCCATAAATGTGTTCATTAAGATTGATGCGTAATGCTTTCGCTTCAATAGAGGGTCTGTTTTCAAGAGCACGTTCACCAGGTAGTTGTGTTGACATAAAAATGTATTTCGCAACAAATGTACAAAGTTTGTTTATTCTAGAGACAAATTTCTACCTTTGAAATCATGTTTAAAATCACTTTTTTAGGAACAGGAACTTCCCAAGGAATTCCAATTATTGGCAGCAAGCACCCCGTCTGCCATAGTCAAAACCCTAAAGACAAACGCTTACGTGTATCCATCTCCATTGCATGGGGTGATTACAATTTTGTAATTGATTGTGGTCCAGATTTTAGACAGCAACTTCTGCGAAATCCAATCGAAAAACTTGACGGGATTTTGTTTACCCATGAGCATTCTGATCACACTGCTGGACTCGATGACATTCGTCCCTTCTTTTTTAGACAAGGGAACATTAATTTTTTTGCAACTCAAAAGGTTTTTTCAGCTCTAGACCAACGCTTTTCATACATCATGAACGACGAAGATAAATATCCAGGCGCTCCTTCGGTTGAACGAATTGTCCTAGATAAAAACACCCCTTTTAAACTGCATGATCAATGGATAACCCCCATAGAAGTGATGCATCACAAATTAGAAGTAATGGGTTACCGATTTGGAAATTTTGCTTATTTGACTGATGTAAAGACAATTGCTGATGAAGAATTGGATAAATTAAAGAATCTTGATGTTTTGGTACTTAGTGCACTACGAGTTGAGCCACATCCTTCGCATTTAAATTTAGAAGAAGCACTTGCTCTTGTGGAACTTCTGCAGCCCAAAAAAGCTTATTTCACCCATATCAGTCATTTGCTTGGTTTTCATGACGAAGTAGAGGATAATTTGCCTGATCATATTCATTTAGCCTTCGATACTTTAGCAATAACATCAACTTAGTTTACACACTATTTATTCAATACATCTTATGAAAAAAAACATCTTCATTTACCTCTTCTCTTTTGCTGCGTTGATTCTTGTCTTTCAGATAGTCAATAGCAATAAAATAATGATGGATCAGCAGAGTCGGCTAGAAAAAAAGCAAAGTCAACTCAAGACCTTAAAAGATTCTTTGAAAGTAGAGAAACGTCGTTTTTTTGAGAATGTTTATTTTTCATTGGATACCAATGAAGAAGCCTTAGTTTACTTCGATGACTTGGACTTCCCTGTTACTTCAACGCTTATAAAAGATGCTATCTACGACACCAATTTATTGGGAGAAGAAGAATCTTTAGTTCCTTATGCTCAGATGGGTGGGAAGTTCTTGATTAATAAAATTAAAGTCTTAAACCACAAATGGATCATCGCAGATTTTTCTGATGGTACTTTCTGGGGAGAATTGCTTATTAAGTATCAAGTAGCTGCAGATGGCGTTCTTACTTTTACTGTAGTTGAGCATTTTTTATATGCTACAAACTAGTGGTCTTGGTTTTGAAGCCATTCCATTAAATCCTTAAAGTTATCTGGACTGATAGTGTGCGGTGCATCATATTCTTTATACGCAACAGAAACTCCATGCTCCCGAAGTAAATCAATTCCTTTTCGGGTATGACTTATTGGGATTACTGGGTCAATGATTCCGTGCGAACTGAAGCAATTTAAAGCTGCCTTACTATCCTTGTTATCGGATATTAGTTTTGGGTTGAAAAAACCACTGAGTGCCATTATTTTATCAATCATTTTGGGGTAAGTAAGACCCAAAGCCCAACTCAAAATTGCACCTTGACTAAACCCTAAAAAATCAACTTGTTCTCTAGTTGAATTGATTCGATCTAAATGATGCTTTACGTTGTGCTGAATTAAATCACGGGATTGGATTCCTTCTTCATCGTTCGACCACTTGTTCATGTCTTCATCAAAAGTAATCGTATACCAGGCATAACTACCTTCATTTAGTACAATAGGAGCACGAAGCGCTATGATGTGATAGGTTTTGGGAAGGTAGCGTGCAAAAGAAAATAGATCTCCTTCATGACTACCATATCCATGGATTAAAAATAATACGGGAGGGTTTGAACTTTCTTCAGTTGGAACTTGATGTAGGTATTCTAAAACTTGATTGGAATCTATATTCATTTAAGGGTAGTCTGTGAATTATTAATAACTCCATAAACAGTTCCTTGTGTTGGACTGTTCAGGAAAGCGCAATTTTTTGAACTAGAAAGTATTTCTTCTTCTTTAAGTGTGCCATTTCCGGATGGGTTAAATAAACTTAGATTTGCTTGTTGACCAACTTCTATAGCCTGGTTTTTAATGCCAAAACGTGTTTTTCCTTTTGTTAAAATTGCAATCACTTTTTCTAGAGGAAAGAGGGTACACATGACTCCAAACATTGCTTCTATACCAATGGTGCCCGTTGCTGCGTATTCAAATTCTAAATGCTTTAATTCAACATTCAATGGCTCGTGATTGGATGTTACCATATCGATGGTTCCATCAATAACTCCTTGTCTTAAAGCCGTTCGATCTGCATCTGTTCTTAGCGGTGGATCTAATTTGAAATGTGTATTGAAATCAGAAAGCTCTTCTTCGGTAAAAACTAAGTTGGCTAAAGCAACACTACAACTAATTTGTAGACCTTGTTTTTTTGCCTTGCGAATGAGCTCTACTGCAGCAGCAGAGGATAAAAATGGAATATGCAGTTTACCTCCTGAATATTCTAAAACGGCAAGGTCACGCTGAATTTGGAGTATCTCACTTAGGGTTGGTGTTCCCGATAAACCATTGCGAGTACTTACATCTCCCTCGTGAACACCACCTTGACTCCCAATACTTGTATCGGTAGGGTGTGAAATTAGGAGACCGTCAAAACGTTGGGCATATTGAAGCGCAATTTTAAGTAGCTCAGCATTTTTGACTGCCTTTTTATAGTCACCAAAAGCTACCGCACCATTTTGTTTTAAATCATATAACTCAGTTAATAATTTTCCTTCTTGGTTTTTTGAGAAAGAAGCGATCGGGTGTATTTGAGTTGCCGTTTTGTTTCCAGCGTTTTTCAAATAGCATACAGCCGATTGGTTGTCTGTTATTGGATTGGTGTTCGGGTTGACTGCAATTTGAGTAAAACCACTTAAACCAGCAGTTTTTAAACCGTTTTCCAAGGTTTCTCTTTCCTCGTATCCAGGTTCTCCAAAGCAAACACTACTATCAAACCAACCACGCGAAATATGTAGGTTTGGATAGGTTACTATTTCAGCAGTTTCATCAATGATCTCATCTTCTATGGCAGTGATGATACCGTTGGTGATTAAAATGTCTTTAGTGGTGTAATGGAATGGGTGCTTAGAGTCAATTAAAGTCGCTTTTTGAAGGAGTATTTTCATTAATTGTAAAACAAGTTCCGAATGTGCTTACAAAAGTACAAAACAAATGGGAATCTGGATGAATTAATTGATGACAGCTTTAAAATTTCTCAAAGGCACCTAATCCAAAGAGCGCAAAATCGTATTTCACAGGATCTTCGGCATCCATTAATCGAAGCTTGTTGTCGAGTTCAAGAACAGCTTTTGCATCGTTTTGTTTACGCTCGAGAATCCCCAATTTACGAGCTATAGTTCCAGAGTGAACATCTAAGGGGCATGAAAGTTGCCGTGTGTGAATACTTTTCCAAATCCCAAAATCTACACCAGTAGAGGAGGGGCGAACCATCCATCGCAAATACATGTTGATCCGTTTTGCAGCAGAACCTTTTAGAGGATCTGCCAAGTGTTTTTGTGTGCGTACCTGATGGGGAAGTTCAAAAAAAAGCTTCTTAAAATGATGCAAGGCAGTTTGAACACCCAATTCAGCTGCATTTTGAGACATGGCAGTTTCAAGCCCTCCGTGATTTGTATATAAATTTTGCAAAGCGCCAATAAAGTATTTCAAATCTTCAGCGTTGAAAGTCCTATGAACAAATCCATTGAAAACCTCTAAATCTTTTGTCTGGTGGTTCATTATGAAATCGAAGGGAGATTCCTCCATAAGCGACATCATTTTAGTTGCATTTTTGATAATGCTGGTTCTGTTACCCCAAGCAATTGTGGCGGCTAAAAAACCTGCTATTTCTACATCTTCTTTTTTTGAAAAACGATGCGGAATTTGAATGGGATCAGCTTCAATGAATTTTTGTGATTGATAATGTTGCGCCTTAAGATCTAAAAACTCTTTTAATTCGCTTAAATTCATTTAGAGTATAATTTCGCCGTCAACTAACTCAATTTTGCGATCTGCTTTTTCGGCTAACTCTTGGTTATGGGTAACAATAACAAAGGTGTGTCCGTATTGATCTCTAAGATCAAAGAACAGTTGATGGAGTTGCTCCGCAGTTTGACTATCCAAATTGCCACTCGGCTCGTCTGCAAAAATAATTTTAGGGTTATTCATTAGGGCACGCGCAACAGCAACGCGTTGTTGTTCTCCGCCAGAGAGTTCATTGGGTTTGTGCGAACTTCTTGAGGATAAACCCAATTGATCGAGTAATTCAGTTGCTCTTTTTTCTGCTTCCTTTCGTGGTGTGCCTTTAATGAAAGCAGGGATCATAACGTTTTCTATGGCATTGAATTCTGGAAGAAGTTCGTGAAATTGAAAAATAAAGCCCAACGCTTGATTTCTGAATTCGGAAAGTTCATTTTCTTTTAAATTCAGGATGTTGGTTTTGTCAATTTGTAAGGAAACACCCGAACCTGAATCAGGAGTAGACAAAGTGCCCAATATTTGTAAAAGTGTTGTTTTTCCTGCGCCAGAAGGGCCAACTATTGCTATGATTTCTCCAGAATTAATTTCTAGAGCAATGTTTTTGAGCACATTAACATCGCCTAATTTTTTGTGAATATTATGCGCAACAATTAGTTTTTCCATAGCGAGCACAAAGTACTATTTAATCTGTTTTTTTCTAAGAGGCAGCTTAGTTTTTTTTAATTTATACTGAATTATTTTTAATTTTTTATTGTTAAATATTAGATAACCAAACGGAATTTGTTCATTAAATATATATATTTGTTAAACAAAACAAGGGAAATGAATTCGTTAGAAACAGCATATGTTGCGGGAGGGTGCTTTTGGTGTACAGAAGCAGTGTTTCAACGCCTAAATGGAGTTCAAGATATTCATTCTGGCTATATGGGTGGTACAATAAAAAATCCTGCCTATCGCGAAGTTTGTTCTGGAAGAACTGGACATACAGAGGGGATTAAAGTTGTTTTTGACCCCAGTTTAATTTCGTATCGAACCCTGTTAGCGGTGTTTTTTGCCACCCACGATCCTACCACATTAAACCGTCAAGGAAATGATGTTGGAACCCAATATCGTTCTTCAATTTTTTACACTTCCGAAGAGCAAAGAGAAATTGCTGCTGATTTAATTGCAGAACTACAAAAAACTACCTTCGAATCTCCTATTGTAACGGAATTATTATCAGAAATGCCCTTTTACAGAGCAGAGGAGGAGCATCATAATTATTATAATGACAACAGTGAACAAGGTTATTGTTCTTACATCATAAGCCCAAAGATTCAAAAGTTAAAACAAAACTACCTACACCTTTTAAAAATTATATGATCAACGAAAACTTTAACATTGAAACGTTACCCCTAACCGAAGAACTTAAAGCAAATTTCACTAACGTTATAAACCTCCTTGGCGAAAACACAGAACGGGAAGGTCTTGTAAAGACTCCAGATCGCGCAGCAAAGGCTATGAAATTCCTAACAAGTGGCTACTCTATGAATCCAAAAGAGATTCTCGAAGGCGCTATGTTTAAGGAAGATTACAAGGAAATGGTGATTATAAAAGACATTGAATTATATTCTCTTTGTGAGCATCACATGCTACCATTTTTTGGGAAAGCACATATTGCATACATTCCTAATGGTCATATTGTTGGGTTGAGTAAAATACCAAGAGTAGTAGATGTGTTTGCACGTCGTTTACAAGTTCAAGAACGTTTGACAGAACAAATTCTTGATTGTATAAACGATACTTTGAAACCACAAGGAGTTGCAGTGGTTATTGAAGCTTCACATATGTGTATGATGATGCGTGGTGTTCAGAAACAAAACTCGACAACTACAACCTCAGGTTTTCGTGGTGCATTTAAAGAGTCCAATACTCGAAATGAATTTTTGAAACTGATCGCTTCAAGTTTATCTTAAGATTCTCTAAAAAAGCGTTTAAATCCCATGCGACTAAGAATTTTCTTTTCAAATTTCCAGAAAAATTTGAATTGAAAAAAAATGGTTCCAAAAAAGAGTAGTAGGATTTGATAGATTGGAAACACGACTAAAATTCGGAGTATCCAATAGAGTAGGCTTCCTAAGAAAATATTTTCAAAGGAGCTCATCTCAACACCCATTAATTCCAATAAGGGTTTGGCTATTTTAACCGATGAAGACCCTGTAATAGCAAAAACAACAAAAATAATAACGAGCTGTAGATTTGATTCTACAGCCCATTTATCTTTTAAGCGATTGAAATATCCCATTAAAGGAGTATTTCTGCTATTTGTTGGGCTAACTCTTCTCCAATACGATCTTGAGCTTCTCCAGTTGCAGCACCGATGTGAGGTGTAATTGAAACTTTAGAGTGCATCAAGACTTGCATTGCAGGTTTTGGCTCTTCTTCAAAAGTATCTAAACCAGCAAAAGATAATTTTCCACTGTCAAGTGCTTTTAGTAAAGCTACTTCGTCGATTACACCGCCTCGAGCAGCATTGACAATTGCAGCACCATCTTTCATCTGATTGAATTCATTAGCACCAATTACGTAATCTTTTTGTGCTGGAACGTGTAGACTAACAAAATCAGATTCAGCTAATAGAGATTCTTGAGATTGAATTTTAATGTCAACATCAACAGTTTGACCGTCAAATAGGGCAACTTGTACAGTTGCAGTTTCCATAAACTTATCCGCAGCGATGACACGCATTCCAACCCCTAAAGCAATCTTAGCAACTTCTTGTCCGATACGACCGAAACCAATAATCCCGATTGTTTTTCCACGAAGTTCAATTCCTTTTGCATAAGCTTTTTTCAAGCCCTTGAAATTAGATTCTCCTTCTAAAGGCATGTTGCGGTTGGAGTCGTGTAAAAAACGAACACCACCATACAGGTGAGCAAAAACCAATTCAGCAACTGAAGCAGAAGAAGATGCGGGTGTATTGATTACTTTCAATCCTTTTTCACGAGCATAATCAACATCAATGTTATCCATTCCAACACCACCTCTTCCGATGATTTTTAGAGAAGGGCAAGAGTCGACCAATTCTTTACGCGCAGTGGTTGCGCTTCGAACCAATAAAACGGTAACCTCATTCTCGTTGATATAAGAGATTAATTGTTCTTGAGCTACGTTGGTTGTGATCACTTCAAAGCCTTTGGCCTGTAGGGCATCAATTCCACTTTGAGATATTCCGTCGTTTGCTAGTACTTTCATGTATATGATTTAAAAAGTTTGTTCGAATTTTTGCATTACATCAACCAAAAGTTGAGCACTTTCTAGGGGTAGAGCATTGTACATTGAAGCGCGGTATCCACCTACTGAACGGTGTCCTTTGAGGCCACTGATTCCAGCTTCATTCCATAGGGTATCAAAAGCGGTTCCGTCTACTCCTTCTGCAAGGTTAAAGGTTGCATTCATAAACGAACGATTTTCTTTTGCCGCAAAGCCCTCGAAGGCAGTGTTACGATCAATTTCGTTGTATATGAGTGCTGCTTTTGCTTGGTTGTGTTTTTCAATATGTGCCAGTCCACCATTTTCATACAACCATTCTAAGGTTAGCATGGAGGTGTAAATTGGAAATACAGCTGGTGTATTGAACATACTATCGCTTTTCAATTGTACTTGGTAGTCCATCATTGATGGGATTACACGATTTACTTTTCCAAGAATATCTTCTTTAACAATAATCAAGGTAGTACCAGATGGCCCCATGTTTTTTTGAGCTCCAGCATAAAAGAGATCAAATTTTGAATAGTCAAATTGTCTTGAAAAAATGTCGGAACTCATATCAGCAATAAGTGGGACATTGGTTTCAGGAATTTCCTGAAATTGAGTTCCAAAAATAGTATTGTTGGTGGTGATGTGTAAATAATCTAAGTCAGAAGGGATTTCATGACCTTTGGGGATGAAATTGAAATTTTGATCTTTAGAAGAGGCAATTTCAACTACTTCACCGAAAAGCTCTGCTTCTTTAATCGCTTTATTAGACCAAGCTCCTGTATTGATATAACCTGCTTTTTTCTCTAATAAGTTGTAGGCAGCCATAAGAAATTGCATACTAGCTCCACCATGAAGAAACAAGGCTCTGTATCCTTTTCCTTTGAGGCCAGTAAGTTCTAATGCCAAATCTTGAGCACGTTCCATAACAGCAATAAACTCTTTACTTCTGTGAGATATTTCAATAAGTGAAAGCCCCATTCCGTTGAAGTCTAAAACAGCTTCGGAAGCCTTTTTCATTACTGAAGCAGGAAGGATAGAAGGACCTGCACTAAAATTATGCTTTTTCATATTTTTTATTAAGGTGCAAATATCTGGATTACCCGTTAAAAAACGCCTAAGAAATGCGCATTTTTTATGCGAATTTTTAACATTCTACGTTAATATGTTTAAAAACGCTAATGTATTTTTTCCATCTGCATAATCCCAAAGTTGAGGCTGTTGTGCTTTACCAAAAGCAAAGTGACCTGCTGTGTTTTGATTGGAGGTTATGCATTGAATTAAATCCTTATCCTCTATTAACTTTTTCTCTAGCGTTTGCGCATCCTCGTAATATTCATAATGCAAACATGCAACTGGAGAAGTATAAGAAGCATCTTCTTTGAGCATAAAGAAACCGTTGTCTAATAAGTCAAAAAGACTCATTAGATATACTGCCTTGTTGTAATCGTAATTGTTTGCATACTTAGCCGAATCCATTAGGCTATCATATGGATAGAGTGCACCAAAAATTAAATTTAAATCATAACCTTTGGGGACAAATACTTTAGAGGTACTTCTGCAGCCCAAACCAAAGTACTGAACAATGTCTTCGGCTAGAGCTTCGAGCTGTTCTTTGGTTTCATTTCCATCTAAAATAGCAATACCATTTCTGTTGGAACGAATCAAATTGGGCACTTTAGAAAAATAATACTCAAAATAACGCGCTGCATTATTGCTTCCTGTTGCGATAACGGCATCAAAATGCGTAAAACGCTCTTTAGTAAATTCTACGAAGCTTGTAAAGCCTGGTTCAAATTCTTGTAATTTCTGTATCAGAAAGGCTATTAACAACGGATCGGAAGATGAACATTTAACCAAGGCTTTGTTTCCACTGATCAAAACACTCAACACATCATGAAAGCCAACCAAAGGAATGTTTCCTGCCAACACCAAACCAACGATCTTGGGCGTTTTGTGGTCAAAAGAATAGGGGAGTAACCATTGGGTTAATTCTTCTTTGTTGAGCAATTTTCCCCATGCAGCAAAGGCATGTAAAACGTTTTCTTTGGAAAACCATCCATTGTTACTTTTGGCGCGATTTACGGTTTCGAACAAAACATCATAGGCTGAATTATCGGGATTGATGTTTCTGAGGAAGTCGCCTAAGCGATCAAATGCAAATATTTGTTGTTCTAGTTGGATCATTATTTGTAGAATAAGCTTTTAGGTCTTACTTTTGTTGCAAATTTAACTAAAGAATTCCTACTATGGCTATTATTATTACAGATGAGTGCATTAATTGCGGAGCCTGTGAACCGGAATGCCCGAATACGGCTATTTATGAAGGAGCAGATGATTGGCGCTATAAGGATGGGACTTCTTTAAGTGGTAACGTTATACTTCCTGACGGAAAGGAAGTCGACGCAGACGAAGTTCAAGAGCCCGTATCTGACGAATTGTATTATATCGTACCCGATAAATGCACGGAGTGTAAAGGCTTCCATGATGAGCCTCAGTGTGCGGCAGTTTGCCCTGTAGATTGTTGTGTTCCTGACGACGAACATGTAGAAACCGAAAAAGTGTTGTTAGGGAAGCAGCGTTTTATGCACCCGGAATAAATCACAATTTCAGTTCATTGAAAATATTCATTTTCATTGTATTCATAAAAAAAGGCTACTCCGTGAGGAGTAGCCTTTTTAGTTTTGTAATCTTATTCTAAAAAAGACTAGAACTTGTAGTTCAACGATAAGTTAAACATAGTACCTAATTGGCTAAAGTGGTAACCATCATAAGTCATTCGAGAATAACGTTGGTTGAAAGTAATTAGGTTTGACTGATTTTTAACTGCATCAGCATCAGCTAATAAAGCATCTCCTGCAGCGTTTTTAGAAAGGAAACTCCATTCTGGTAAAACGTTAAACAGGTTGTTTATATTAAACGCTAGAGTCGTTTTTTCAGAAACACTATAGATAATAGCTAAGTCCGTAACCATTTTTGGAGTAAACTCCGTGAAAATGTTATTATCAAGACCTTGTTGTTGGAAAGTAGTTTTTCCGAAATAGGTGTTATTTAAAGACAAACCAATCTTATTGATTGTATAGTCAGCTGAATATTAATACTGCTCCGTCGTTAACATCCAAAGAGTACGCTCCGTCGAAATCTGTAACTGTTCCGTTGGTTGTACCTTTTTCTACAATGTTAGCTCCAGGAACTACGTCCCCGTTGCTGTCTCTTACTACTCCTGATACTGATGTTTGTGCGAAGGCTATACCTACAGTACAAAACAACAATAAACTTAAAATGTGTTTTTTCAGATTTATTTATATAATTAATAATAAAGTTTAAATTAAAACATTATAATTCATACAACTACAAATTCCTTAACATTTTATTAACGTTTCGCGTATTTAACTCCATTATCATCAAAACATAATCTAGTGGAAGTTTTGTATTTGAAGGAATACATATGTTTTTTTGGTCACTAATTGCTTTTGTTTTTTATGCAAAATGTGAAAGAATCTCGTTTTAATAATAATTTTTTACCTTTTATATATTAGACAGATTCTAGAGATTGTATATTCGCAAAAAATATATTGTAAATGAAAGCAGGAATTGTAGGATTACCCAACGTAGGTAAATCAACCCTTTTTAATTGTCTATCCAATGCAAAAGCACAAAGTGCAAACTTTCCGTTTTGTACCATCGAGCCTAATATTGGAGTAGTCAATGTTCCAGATCCACGTTTAGAAAAACTAGCCGAACTTGTTGTGCCTGAAAAAGTACTTCCAGCAACAGTCGAAATTGTTGACATTGCAGGGCTAGTAAAAGGAGCAAGCAAAGGAGAAGGTTTAGGGAATCAATTTTTAGCTACCATTCGAGAAACTGATGCCATTATCCACGTATT
>Ga0115003_10000900_pt1 | contig 26564 bp, 26 predicted proteins | sample ArcticOcean_MG_C_7_FD_88736 | JGI IMG/M metagenome (GOLD analysis project Ga0115003, IMG submission 88736) | Marine microbial communities from western Arctic Ocean - ArcticOcean_MG_CB11_88 | ecosystem: Environmental > Aquatic > Marine > Oceanic | place: Arctic Ocean: Canada Basin | collected... | reverse complement strand
GAGGACCGCAATCGGCCGGTCGGTGACGGCGAGCAACTCGTTGATTGCCGTTGTCTTGCCGGCACCGAGGTAGCCAGCAACGAAGGTCAGCGGGACTCGTCGGCCGTCCCACGGCAGAAAATCTGGTTCCTGGTACGCCACCTTGGCGAGGGTATCGACCCCGCTTCGCCAACGTGGCTGGCCGCACCGGCCAGGGTGAGGGCAGGGGCCGGACAGGGTGAGGGCAGGGGCCGGGCAGGGTGAGGGCAGGAGCCGGGCGCGACGCGATCGTGTTCTTCGGGGAGCGGTTGCCACATGGGTGGGTGCTGCGGGCAGAATGGTGACGTGCCCACCACCCTCGAGCCCGTCCGGGTTGAAGAACCCGACGTCGACGACGAGCTCGCGAACGACAAGCCGTGGGTGGTGATCGTGTGGAACGACCCGATCAACCTGATGAGCTACGTCACCTACGTGCTCAAGTCGCTGTTCGGCTACTCGGACGACAAGGCGACGGCGTTGATGCTCGACGTCCACCACAAGGGCAAGGCCGCGGTGGCTCACGGCAATCGCGAAGAAGCTGAGATGCACGTGTTCCGCCTCCACGAGCACAGCCTCTGGGCCTCGATGGAACACGATGTCTAGACCCGATTTTGTCCCTCCGGTTGAGCGGGTTGATAACAGTGACGTCGATCCGCTGGGCACGTTCGACGACGGCGCCGGCCCCAAGTTTCGGTTGAACTTCGAGCCAGAAGAACGTGACCTGCTGATCCGTCTGCTCGGCGAAATGAAAGACCTCCTCACCAGCGAGGCGACCGAGGCAACCGCTCCGCTCTTGCACAGATTGTTTCCGCCGGCGTTTCACGACGACCCGGAGAAGGAAGCCGAGTATCAGCGTTTGATGCGCGAAGAGTTGGTGACGAGCCGCGTCGTGTCGGTCGATTTGGTCACCGCCATGTTGACCGCCGACCCAGACACAGGCCGCCTGGCTGATCTCAGTGAGCCCGACACGATGGCGTTCATGCAGTCGTTGAACGCGGTGCGGCTGGTGTTGGGCACGATGCTTGACATCACCGACGACGAGACCGCCGAGCAAGCCGACATCGACGACGCCCACGAGTTCCAGCTGTACGGCTACCTCGGCTGGTTGCTGGAGTGGACTGTCCAGTCCCTCTCCGAAACCGCCTAACCCGCACCGAAACTGCTCGCTCTCCGCCGCGAATTACTCAGCGCACCTGCCTGACCCGCTGCCAGCCCGAACGCAGTCACTACGGTCGTCGGTAATGACTGACCGCAAGCACCTGATCGCCCTCGATCTCGACGGAACGTTGCTCGACAACAACGCCACGTTGTCCGAGCGCAACGCTGCTGCCATCCATGCAGTCCACGCAGCTGGTCACCACGTCGTGATCGCGACAGGCCGGCCGATCAACCTCGTGACCGGCCTCGCCGACCAGCTCGGCGACTCGATTGCCTACGTCGTCGGCACCAACGGCTCGACCATCTGCACATTCCCCGACGGCCACCTCGTGCAGCTCATTGGATTCGACTACGTCACCGCCGTCGAAGCCGTCACTCGGCTACGTGACGGCCTGCCCGGAATCGGCTTCGCCATCGCAACCGACAGCGGCCTGGCACACCAGCCCGGTTTCGCCGAACGCATGCCAGCCGTCGTCGACCAGGACCCGGTGCCTGACATCCTCGCTGTCGGCGGTTCCGAGGTCTACAAACTGTTTGCATTCCACGACGACCTGTCAGTTGCCCAACTCCTGGAACGCGCTCCCGAGTACCTGCCCGCTGGGCTCGCCGCCAATCACCTCGGCGCTGATGCGATTGACATCGGGCCCAAGACCATCGATAAGTGCGCCGGGCTCCGCTGGGTGTGCGAACAGCTCGGCGTCAAAGCAGCCGACGTCATTGCGTTCGGCGACGAATGGAACGACATCACCATGCTCGAATGGGCCGGCCGGGGCGTCGCCATGGCGAATGCCGACAGCCGAGTTCAGCGGGCAGGCAACGAAATCACCGCGAGCAATGCCGACGACGGCGTCGCCGTCGTCCTCGAAGAACTCCTCGCCTAATTTTCAGGATGCGGCTTGTGCGTGGATCCAATCATCGAGCACCGGGCTCGACTCGAAGCTGCTGATCAAGGCGTAACGAGGAGCGTCGCCGGGATGGACCACGACATGCCAGAGGCGCTGCGTGTCGACAATGAAGCGCGAGCCCTTGTGGAGCGGCACGCGGACCTCGGTTGACGCATCAGGCAGACCGTTCTCGTCGTTGTCCATCAGGATCATGTAGCTGTCCGGATTATCCGTGAACTCGACCCACGAGCGCACAACCCAACCTTCGTTGTCCGGGTTGAAGCGATTGTTGTCGTCACGATGCAGGCTGGGGATCGCGCCTTCACGGTCTTGCGGCGCAAGCTTGATCGCACGGACACGACCGAAGTTGGCGCCGACACCTTCGACGTAATTCTTGATACTCGGCGCGACCGCTGCATTTGAGGTCCACTCGGCGTCTTTGTCGGTCTTGCCCTTGTCCCAAAAGCCGCGGCAGTCAAGCTCGCCGTCGGCAGTGGCAATCGGTGCGAAATTCGTGTCGCCGCCCGACTTCCAATCCATGTACTCGAGCGCGAGATATTCAGATTCAGGGCAATCGAAGTCAGCATCCTTCAAGACGACGACGCCGGTCTCGGCAAGCACGTCAAGGCGGGTGTGCGGGGTGTCGAGCGGGATTTTTACGCTCCAGTGTTCCGAGTTCGGCCAAAAGCTCATGTCTGCATCTTACGAACCTTGCCCACCCGGATACCGGGCATCGGTCACCCGAATCGAATTCAGGGGGCAGTCGTTGGCAAGTTGGCGATGACAACGATGCCAGCAGGGATCTCGAGCGTGGCCCCGGCGGACACGTTGTTGGGATTCTCGATGTTGTTCAATTCGATCAGCGACCGCATAGTGACGTCGAATGAACTCGCGATCTTGGCCAGCGTGTCCCCACTCTTAATCACGTAGAACTGCCGAACGCCCTCAGGAATTGTGGTTCCTGGGATCGTCGTCGTCGAGGTCGTGGTACGAATCGGCGGGAGCGGTTCGTTTGACGCCTCGTCGGTCGTTCCACATGCACCCGCAACGAGAGCAATGACCACCGGCAGGCTGACCAGCGCCACAGACGAACGACGCGAACGCGTTTGAGTTCGCCATTCGCTTCCCATCATTCGGACAGGTTACGTGCCGCACGGCACTCCGGCCCCAAATCTTCGCCAGCATGACTACCGGCGTACCCTCGCCACCGTGAGTCACACTGCCGCAACCCTTGACCAGACGGTCCCCTTTCCGGGCGCCGAAGCGCCGTCGCGCCAGTACGACATCGATGCGAACGGCATTCGCATCGCCATTCACGAGTGGGGCGACGCCGACGCACCACCGATGCTCGCCGTCCACGGCGGCTTCGACTTCGCCCGCACATACGACCTCTTCGCGCCACGCCTTGCCGCCGGCGGCTGGCGCGTCGTGTCGTGGGACCAGCGTGGCCACGGCGACTCCGAACACGCCGAGCTGTACTCGTGGGACGCTGATATGCGCGACGCCCTTGCCGTGTTCGACCATGTTGGTCGTGGCGGCCCGCTCCCTGTTGTCGGCCACTCCAAGGGCGGCGCGCTCATGACGCAGCTCGCCGACGCCCAACCATTCCGCTTCACCGGCCTGGTGAACATGGATGGCATCCCATACAAGCGCAACATCCCCGACATCGCCGAACACGAGCGCAGCAAGATGATGGCCAAAGACATCGCCAGCTGGCTCGACCACCGCCGCCGCACATCCGATCTCCAGCGCAAGCCCGGCACCATCGACGAACTCGCCCAACGCCGCGGCCGCATGAACCCACGCCTTGAGGTCGAATGGCTCCGCCGCCTTGTCACCACCGGCGGTTTCGAATCGGAGGACGGCTGGCGCTGGAAGATCGACTCGTCGATGCGCTTCGGCGGCTTCGGCCCGTGGCGCCCCGAATGGACGCTCATGCGTCTGCCCGGCCTGCCCATGCCATTCCTCGGCATCCTCGGCTCCGAGATGGAAGAAATGGGGTGGGGCACACCACCCAAGAAGGTGCTGCCCTACATGCCGTTGCAAGGCCGTTGCGAAGTATTGGAAGGCGTTGGCCACTTCGTCCACGTCGAGCAACCACAACTCGTTGCCGACTTGGTACTCGACTTCTTCGGCGGCCTGAAGTGAGCGTCACAACCGTTCGCCACAACAAAATCGACCTTGCCCTCCACCAATTGCGCGCCGCCATCGACGAGACCGCCCGGCCGCTCTTACTGCTGCACGGCCTCGGCGAACACACCCCGGCCGAAGCACCTGCGTGGGTCACCTCGTGGCAAGGAGCAATTGTCGGCCTCGACTTCACCGGACACGGCAACTCGACCATCCCGAGCGGTGGCGGCTACACCGCCGAACTTCTCCTCGGCGACGCCGACGCGGCACTCGCCGCACTCGTTGAGCAGAGCCCCGACGGGATGATCACCGTGTTCGGCCGCGGGCTCGGGGCCTACATCGGCCTCCAGCTCGCCGGTGCCCGCGCCTCGCAAGTCCACGGCGCCATCATGCTCGACGGTCCCGGCCTCGCCGGAGGCCCAACCGGCCCGACATCGCAGAGCTTCTTCTCGCTCCCGCCGTCGAACACGACCCCGGACCCGTACGCACTCGTTGAGTTGGGACGCGACCTCCGTCCGCCGGACTACGTGCGCTCGTTCGTCCAGCTGGCCATTGCTGGGTCCAAACTCGAAGAACCGGTGGCGGTATGCACCGTCTTCCGGCCCGAGTGGTTGGCAGCGGTCGCCGACGAACACGGTGTGATGGACGTCCCGCTCGCCGAAGCCCTCGAAACCTTCGCCTGAACGACCGGGGAATAAGACGTGCAGTGGCCCGAGATGGACTGCGCCACGTAACATTGAGTTATGCCGCCCGCTGGTTCGATTGTGCTCGCCTTCTTGGCGTTCATCGTGATGGAACCGGTCACCGCGGCCACCCACCGCTGGGTGATGCACGGCATCGGTGAGTTCTTGCACCGCAGCCACCATCGTCCTCGCACGGCACGTGTCGAAGCCAACGACTGGTATCCAGTGATGTTCGCAGCCGTGGTCAACCTTGGATTCCTCGCAGGGTTCAACTGGAACGGGTTCGCCAGCCTCGTGCCGGTCGGCATCGGCATCACCGCCTACGGCGCCGCCTACGCACTCGTGCACGACGTGTACATCCACCGTCGAGTCGGCTGGTTCGGCGACCGCAAGATCGCCGCCTTCGATCGGCTCGCCGATGCGCACCGCATCCACCACCTATACAACGCTGCGCCATATGGGATGCTCCTGCCCGTGGTCCCTGCCGAACTCCGCATTCGGGCCAGCCGCACCCACCGCAACCCCCTCGCCAAAGTCTGAGCCAGTCGGCAAATTCATCCCCAGAATTTTCTGAGGATCAGATCGTTCGAGGCCAAGGCGCCATGATCCCGAGTTAGCCCTCCGGCAACGAGCGGTGACGGCTGACGCCGGGATCGGGCGATCTGGCCCCCGAAAAGAGCCTAGAAAACGAAAAGGCCGGAGGTGCCGGGGCCGGTGTGAGCGCCGACGCTCGGGCCAATCGTGTAGTGCACAGGTGCCTCCGACAACGCCGGATGCCAGCGCAGCGCGTTGTCCAAGTCAGTACTCACCGACTCACTCGTCACGTCCGACGTGCCAATGGCAATTCGCAGCCCAGCTGGCGATGAAGGAGCCCAGCCCAGGGCGTACCCGGTCATTGCTGCTACGGCGGCCTCGACCGTCGTCACTGACCTGACCACGGTGAGTTCGCCGCCCAACATCGCCAAAACTGGGATTCCGTCGTTGGCTGCTGCTGCCACACTGGTGCCATCGACGCGGCCGGACCGTGCAATCAACTGGGGGATACCGACAATGAACGTCGTCCCGAGCGCACCGGCTCGCTGCTCGGCAATCACCGCTGCCGATTCGATATCGACGCCACCGGCAATCGCTTCAGCGGCCGCCCACGCGCAGCACGAGATCCCGAAGCTTGCGGTGCCCGAGTCGACCAGCCGAACGGGGACGTCGACCATCTGGGCGGCAAGCCTTGCCGCGTTCAGCGTCCCGCTCATCGCCTCGGTGACGTGCACCGACAAGATTTCGGTACAACCTCGCTCGATCAGCCGCTGATACGCCTCAACGAACTGGCCGGGTGATGGCTGGCTCGTCGTGATCGTGGGCGCCTCTGCGCCGTCCCATGCGGCGTAGAACGCTTGGGGCGTCAGATCGACACCTTCGAAGTGTTCGACGCCGTTGACCGTGACGGTGAGTGGCACGACCTCGATGCCGTACCGCTCGGAAAGCGAGCCCGGCAGCTGGCTGTTGGAGTCGACGACGACGCCAATCATCCGACAGTCGTTTTGACCGACAACTCAGTCGGCCCGGCGGGCTCGGGCGGTGGGCCCGCTGCAAGAAATCGCTGAGCGATAATCGCGCTCGTCGTGGCCGCGGCGAGTGGAAGGAGCGCAGACGGCTTCGGCCCCCACAGGTTGCGCCAGCCCTTCGCCCACCAGATCAGGCCCCCGGCGATCCAGAACACACTCGAGGCGAGCGTCGCTGTGAAGGCCCGCTGCTTCAACTTCGGGTTCGAGACGGCCATCGCCGCGACGGCAACGTCGATCGGGAAATAGGCGGGAAAGGTCACAAGGCACTGCCCGACGCTGCACGCCACGCCCTTGCCGCCTCCGGTGAAACCTGACCAGACCGGGTAGCAGTGACCCACTACCGAGGCCGTACCGGCGAGGTGCGCTCCGGGCGGCCCAGCCACAAGCGCCCCAGCACAACACGCCAAGGCCCCCTTGCCGATATCGCCAGCCATGACAGCGGCGCCGGCTCTGGCACCGAGCACCTTGATCGCGTTCGTTCCGCCTGGGTTCCCGGAGCCGGTCTCGCGCAAATTTATCGATCCGCCAGACAGCTTGCGAGCAACGATGTCTGCCGTCGGGAAAGTGCCGACAAGGTATCCAACGCCAATGGCCACACCGATTCGCTTGATGTCAGAACGAATGTGCACGAGACTGCACTGTACGTGAAGTCCTGAATCACCCAAGGTTCGCGAAGATTGCGCGTGGAACACAAGAGCTCCGCCGCTATATTTTCGTTGCTCTCAACGAGACGAGTTCACTCGCCTCAACGAACAGGCCCCCATCGTCTAGTGGCCTAGGACACCACCCTTTCAAGGTGGCGGCACGGGTTCGAATCCCGTTGGGGGTGCGGAAAGCCCTCGGGTTTTTCATAGCGGTTGCGGTGACACGCAGTCGTTCAATACATAGCAATTCTGGTCCCGTGGTGAAGTCAGGAGTTCACGCCGGCCTGTCAAGCCGGAGGTCGCGGGTTCAAATCCCGTCGGGACCGCCAAATACATCAGAATCTGGTTTCGTAGCTCAGTCGGCAGAGCGCTCGCCTGAAAAGTGAGAGGTCACCGGATCGACGCCGGTCGAAACCACACAAAGACACCCCGCTTGGTTCGCCAAGCGGGGTGTTGTGTTTTTCGGCCGATCTACTCGGCCAACCAGTTGCAGGAAGCGAGCGGGCGGTCAGCTGGTGTGGGTCTGGAGCTGGCCACCTGATTCGGCGAGCGACTTCAGAAGCGGGCTGAGATCCCAGTGCTTGCCACCGAGACGTTCGCCGTACTCCTGGACCTTGGCAGCGATCTCAGCGAGGCCGATGCTGTCGGCCCAGTGCATTGGGCCACCGCGATAGACCGGCCAGCCGTACCCGTTGACCCACACGACGTCAATGTCGCTGCCGCGGATGGCGATCTTCTCTTCGAGAATTTTCGCGCCCTCGTTGACCATTGGATAAAGGCAACGCTCGAGCACTTCCTGGTCGGAAACTTCGCGCTGCTCGATGCCTTTACCAATGGCGAAGTCCTTGATGAGCTGCTCGACTTCCTTGTCAGGCGTGGCCGCACGGGTCTCGGCGTCGTACGTGTAGTAGCCCATGCCGTTCTTCTGGCCACGGCGACCGTTCTCGCACAGCACTTCGCGGATCGTCGACGAGGAAGACTTCTCTTGCTTCCAACCAATATCAAGGCCAGCAAGATCGCTCATCGAGAACGGCCCCATAGGGAAGCCAAAGTCGAACAGCACCTTGTCGACCTGGGCGGGCGTGGCTCCTTCGAGCAGCATGCGCTCAGCTTCGGCACCGCGCATGAACAACATGCGGTTGCCGACGAAGCCCGGGCACACACCGACCATGGTCGAAACCTTGCCAATCTTTTTACCGATCGCCATCGTGGTCGCGACGACGCTGTCGGACGACTTGTCACCGCGTACGTTCTCGAGCAACTTCATGACGTTGGCCGGGCTGAAGAAGTGCATACCAATGACACTCTCGGGGCGGCTGGTGACTTCAGCGATCTTGTTGACATCGAGCGCCGACGTGTTTGAGGCCAGAAGCGCACCCGGCTTACAGATCTCGTCGAGTTCCCGGAAGATCGACTGCTTCAGTTCCATGTCTTCGAACACGGCTTCGATGACCATGTCGCAGTCGGCGAAGTCTTGCTTGGTGGTGGAGCCGGTGATCAGCGCCATGCGCTCTTCGACCTGCTCGGGCGTGGTGGACCGTGAACGCTCGTAGTTCTTGCGGACGACGCCGAGGCCCTTGTCGAGTGCTGCCTGATCACGTTCGACAATGGTGACGGGAATGCCGACGTTGACGAAGTTCATCGCAATGCCGCCACCCATGGTGCCAGCACCGAGGACACCGACCTTCTGGACGTCGATCAGCGGCGTGTCTTTTGGAATGTCTGGGATCTTGTTAGCGGCGCGCTCAGCAAAGAAGTAATACCGCTGGGCGGCCGACTGCGGGCCGGTCATCAGCTCCATGAAGAGCTTGCCTTCGGTCTTGAGCCCCTCGTCGAACGGCTGGTTGCAGGCCGCTTCGATGCACTTAATGTTGTTCTCGGGTGCGAGGAAACCGCGGGCCTTGCGGGCAATGCCCTTGCGGAAGTTGGCAAAGATCTCTTCGTCGCCGGCATGCGCCTCGACCAGTTCGTTGCGGTCGCGGACCCGAACGAGCGGGAGGTTCTCAGCAACGGCATTATTGGCGAAGGCAATCGCTGCAGCACGCAACTCTTGGAGGCCACCATCGACGACATCGTCGACGAGGCCACCGTCTTTGGCTTCGGTGCTGCTGATATGACGGCCCGAGGTCATCATCTCCAGCGCCTTGGCGACTCCAACGAGACGCGGCAGACGCTGCGTGCCACCGGCACCCGGAAGGAGACCGAGGTTGACTTCGGGAAGCCCGAACTTCGCCGAGCTCAGCGACACGCGGTAGTGGGCGCACAGCGCGACTTCAAGGCCACCACCGAGCGCAGTGCCGTGAATGGCAGCAATCACCGGGATCGGGGCGTCTTCCATCGCGGCCTGCACTTCTTGCAAACCGGCGGCCTTCGGCACGTTTCCGCCGAACTCGCTGATGTCAGCGCCGGCAATAAACGTGCGGCCATCACAGATGACCACGACCGCCTTGGCGCCAGATTCGACCGCCTGCGTCATCCCGTCAAACAAGCCCTGGCGGACGTGCCAGCTCAGCGCATTCACCGGCGGATTGTCGACGATGACGAGCGCGACATCACCTTCGCGTTCCAAACGGACGGTGTCGGTCAACTGGATCGGTTCAGACATGTGCTCATTCAAGCAAATTCGAGCCTCGAAGTTCGATTCCGGGACCCATATGAATATCCACTCCCGTCATCGAGCAGAACCCCAACGGTTGCGGGCCGCGTGTGTCAGAGACCGCCGTCGTTTTATGATTGCATGAGCAGCGATGACTCAGACAGAAGACCACGACACCATTGGATTCATCGGCTTGGGGAACATGGGTGCGCCGATGTGCGACTGCCTCCTCGAAGCTGGTTTCGCCGTCGTTGCATTCGACCTCGATCAGACCAAGGTCGAGCACGCCGTTGCTGGCGGTGCACTCGCTGCAACCTCGGCCGCCGACTGCGCTGCCCAGGCCGATGTTCTGCTCACATCACTCCCCCGCCCGGAACACGTCGAGGCCGTCATGGAAACGGGTGGCGCACTTGCTGCGCTGCGCGCCGGGTCGCTCTGGGTCGACCTGACCACCAACCGCAAGGAACTCGTTGCCCGCCTCGCCGAAGCAGCACCCGCAGGCGTCGACGTGGTCGACTCACCGGTCACTGGCGCCGTCGACGGTGCCCGCAACGGCCGGCTCACCCTTTTCATTGGCGGCGCTGACGAACCTGTTGCCCGCGCCACGGCGATCCTCGAACACCTCGGAGTCGTCATTGCGTGCGGCCCGCTCGGAACGGGCAACGTCGTCAAGTTGGTCACCAACCAGCTCTGGTTCATCTCCGCTGCAGCACTCGGCGAAGGGCTCGCTGTCGGCATGGCGAACGGCGTCGATCTCGGCGTGTTGTATCGGGCGATCCTCGAGTCGGTCGGCGACAGTTTCGTGGCCCGCCACGACGGTCCATCGATCTTTGCGGGCCACTACGACCCGTCGTTCACCGTCGGCCTCTGCCTCAAAGACCTCGGGCTCCTCGAGGAGCTCCAGGGTGGCGTCGCGGCACCAATGGTGATGACCGACGCTGCCCGCAGCGCGTTCCGCGACGCTGGGGATCGTTACGGCACCGGCGTCGGTGAACTCCACGTCGCGAAACGGCTCGAAGATGATGCCGGCCTGTCGTTCCGAATGGACGGCGACTGGACGCCACCTTGGGAAGTCGACGATGACTGATCTTGGCACCCTGATCGACTTCGAACGATCGCTCAACCTGCAAGCGCCAGAGTGCCAATCAACCGATTGCTTCGAGGTCGCTCCAGAGGTGCCCGAGCGCACGGTGGACCGTGCCGGACTTACGAATCGCCATCCACTGATCGTCGGTTGCGATCCGATCGATCAGGCCAGCCAACGCTGGCTGCTCGTCACGAGCGAGTTGCTCGGCTGGCTGCCCCACGAGCTGTTCGAGATTGAAGGTCATTGCCAAGAGACGACCGAAGTGGCCAAGTGGCCCGTCGAACGGCCCTGTAGATGTCGGTTGCCGTGCCGCCGTCAAGGAATGCTTGCCCCATAGCTCGTCGAGGCCCGCATAGAACTCATCGCGAGCAGCGAAGTGGACGTGTTCGACGTTCATCGACATGGCGGCGGCCGCACACATCAAACACGGCTCGAGAGTGGTGTACAGGTGCAGACCTGCAGCATCGAACTGGTCGAGTTCGGCAAAAGCATTCATCTCGGCGTGCGCCGTCATGTTGCCCGAAAGCGTTCGTGGCGACCGTTGCTGCTGCATCACACGGTTCCGCCCTGCCGTCACGATGGAATCGTCATTGGCCGGGTCAACTAGCACTGCGCCCACCCCAAACGTGCCAGCTCGATACGCGGCCCAGGCCTCCTCGAACGCCACTTGCCAGGGCAGTGACAGCGATTTCCAGGTATCGGTAGCAGAACTCATCAAGATCAGTCAACCAGCAAGACGCATGCACTCACAGCCGAGCAACAGCGGGTCCGGGCCACGCCCGGAGAAAACGGTTGCGGCGGCCGCGTCGTTGGAGTCGGCGAAGCCGAACAGCACGCCGCCAACAAGTGTGGTCGGTCGTTCTGTGCCGAATCCCGACGGGTCAACGAGCGGCCCAGCAGGTTCGGTGCCCGCCACGGTCGTGGTCGGTGCCGGAGCGATCGTCGTGGCGGTTGCGGTCGCGATCGTCGTGGTCGTTGCGATCGTCGCGGCCGTTGCGATCGTCGCGGTCGTTGCGATCGTCGTGATCGTCGTTGTCGTCGGCAGTGGGGTGGCTGCATAGGCGACCCGGCTGGACTCGCCTGATGACGTGTCAGCAGTTGCGTACACGGCAACAGCGCCGGCTGAGAGCGCCACCACGGCAATAGCGGCAATAGCGGCAACGACCGTTTGTTTGCCGGGGATCTTGGCAGCCATACGCACGGATGTCGCTGTATCAAAGCCTTGCTTTTGTGTCGCCAGCCAACCACGCTCGTCAACCCACACAGCGAGCGGCGGCGACGTTGCTGACATTGGGGCCTTGTGGCGCTCTAGCGAAAGTGAGTAACCAATCGTCGAGCCCCGCCTAATTTGCGAGGTCGTCGACTTGGGCGGTGCCGCGCAGCGCAGCACCCAGACCTCAGGTACCGAACCCGAAACCAAGGTCGGGAGCAGTGAGCAGCGGCCGGTAATCGATGTCCTTGTCAGCAGCCATGGCGGCACACGTACCGCCACGGTCGACAATGACGGTCATGAACACGGCAATTGCGCCGAACGCCTCAATCTCTTCAGCAGCTTCGATCAGCGACGTGCCCCGGGTCGTGGTGTCTTCGGTGACAAGCACCCTGTCACCTGGCTGCAACGCGCCGGCAATACGACCGGTGATGCCGCCCTGCTTGGCTTCTTTGCGAACACTAAAGCTGCGCAATGCGTGCCCACGAGTTGCCGCCACTGCCTGCACGCCATAAGCCACAGGGTCGCCGCCCATCGTCAAACCGCCGATGGCATCGATGCCATCGAAATCGGCGCCGAACACTTCGATGAGTGCATTGGTCACCGCGATAATGCCATCGGAGCGACACGCTGTTTGTTTAGTGTCGAGGAACCAGGTGCTCTTGGCCCCTGACTTGAGCGTGAAGTCACCAGTCTTCACCGAGTGCTTCAGCACGTTGTCGCGAAGCCGATCGAGCGTCGGGGAAAGGTTGGGAAGCGCAGCATCACTCATCGCTGGCCGAACCTATCCGGTAAGTCCACCCCGACGAGGAAATCGCTGCCAAACGATGCCACGACTCGATCACCGCTTGGCCGCGCGATCACGGAGTAGGACCTCTTGCGTCACCGTCGCAACGTGCGTGCCATCGGCAGTAAAAACGTGCCCATGGGCCAGGCCGCGGCCTCCGACGAAATGCTGGCATGTGAAGTCATACAGGTGCCAGCGGTCAGCGCGCAGCGGACGATGGAACCAAATCGTGTGGTCGAGGCTGGCGCCGAAGAAACGGTCTTCGTCGCCCATTACGGCCGCCGCTTCCGGATGCGCATGCATCACCGCCTCCGTCGGAACGTCGTCCGAAAGGAACGCCAGCCATGAACGGTGCAGTAACTGCGCCGGGGCTTCAGCGGGGTCTCCGAGTTCGTGGTTCACCTTCATCCACACGACCGTGCGTCCAGCACCGTCGCGGCGTGGCCCCTGCACTTGCGTGGCCGGCACGACGACTCGATCGAAAGTCTCGGTCCACGACGACACGTCCAACGAGTCGGCCGCCGGAACGTCCGGCATCAGGATCGACTGCACGCTGGCCGCCGGTTCAGGTCGCTGAAACGAACTCTCGGCGTTGAGGATCGCGCCGATCGCCTGCTTGGCGACTACTCGGCGGGTCGAGAAGCTACGCCCGTTCCTGATCCGGTCGACTTCGTACCGAACCGGCTCAGTGGCGTCGCCCGGACGGATGAAATACGCCCGAATGGAATGCGGTTCCAAGTCGGGCTCAACCGTGAGGGTCGCTGCACGCAATGCCTGCGCGACAATCTGACCGCCATATAAGCCACCCCACGGATACTCCGGGCCCGCCCCGACGAAGACATCGGTGCCATGCGGGGAAAGTTCGAACATCGTGTGAACCTATTCGAAGATCACCGAGAACCAATATCGATCAGTTCATTCGACCGTCCAAATCACGTAGAGTTAAACTATGGCAGCAAAACGTGGTCCGAAAATGCCGATGACCGCCGAGCACAAGGCCGCGCTCGCAAAGGGCAGAGTCGAAGGTCGCGCCGTTCGCGAGTATCTCGAAGGCCTGCGAGCAACAAAGCCAAAGCGTGGCCGCAAGCGCACCGCTGAAACAGTGGCCACCCGGCTCGAAACAATTAGCGCTGAGCTGGAATCCGCATCTCCTATTGACGAGTTGTTGCTGGTCCAGGAACGCCGTGACCTACGGTCCGAATTGGAATCGATGTCCGACATAATCGATATGAAGCAGCTTGAAGCCGAGTTCGTTGCCCTGGCCAAGAGCTACAGCCAGAGTAAGCAGATCTCGTACCACTCGTGGCGTGATGTAGGTGTCGAGGCAAGCGTCCTCAAGGCCGCCGGCATCTCTCGCCGCAACTGACTCCTCGGCTTACACCTGGATCGCGTCGACCGCTTCGAAGACGCGACCGAGGTTCGACAATGAACGACGGAGGTCGAACGCATCGTCGAGTACTGCGTTATCGACATCGTCGTCGGCTTCAAGCAACGATCTGAAGTCGACGCCGTCGTCCCACGCCTGCATCGCATTGCGCTGCACAATCCGGTATGCCTCATCGCGGGTCTTACCCGCTTGGACGAGCGACAACAGCACCGGCTGACTGAAGACCAGGCCGTAGCTCGCATCGAGGTTTGCCTGCATCCGCTCGGGCATTACGACAAGTCCCGTCAGCAAACGACGAAGTCGCCGCATCATGTAATAGGCAAGTTGCGACGAATCTGGGAGAATCACACGCTCGACCGATGAGTGGGAGATATCGCGCTCGTGCCAGAGGGCAATGTCTTGCAAACCCGCGAGCAGGTTCGACCGGACCACTCGCGCTAAACCAGAGATCGTTTCAGCGCTAATTGGATTCCGCTTATGCGGCATTGCTGATGATCCCTTCTGACCTGGCTTGAAGCCTTCTTGAACTTCACGAACCTCGGTCCGCTGAAGATGACGAAGTTCGACGGCCATTAATTCGCATGTTGCAGCAACCGAAGAGCACGCATAGAGGAACTCAGCGTGGCGGTCACGGGCGACGACCTGGGTGGCCGGCACTGGCTTCAGATCGAGTGCATCTCCGACAAACTGTTCGACTGCAGGCGGGATATTGGAGTAAGTCCCAACGGCGCCGCTCAGCTTCATAACGGCAACCGTGTCACGGGCGGTACGCAGACGTTCGCGATCACGCTCGACCTGCAAAGCCCACAGAGCGACTTTGGCGCCGAAGGTCGTTGGCTCGGCATGGATGCCGTGCGTACGACCAATCATCACCGTGTCGCGGTGTTCGCGCGACATCTCGATCAACGTGGCGAGCAATTCGGTCGACGCCTCGATCATCAGATCAGCGGCATCTCGCATTGCCCAACACAGCGCAGTGTCACCAACATCGGAAGATGTGAGCCCGTAATGGATCCAGGATCCTGCAGGGTCGTTGATCGCATCCTGCGTGACGTCGACAAACGCTGCAACGTCATGGTCGGTGATCGCCTCACGATCGAGGATTTTCTGCAGGAATGCGTCGTCAGCGACCGGAGCGTTCGCTCGGCAAATCTCGGCAGCTTCCTGCGGAACGACGCCAATTGCGGCATGCCCCTCGGTGGCCAGCAGTTCAACCTCCAGCCAGCGAGCAAACTTTGCCGTGTCGGACCAAACAGCATCCATCTCCGGAGTGGAATAGCGCGGAATCAAGATGTTTCCCAGATGAGATAATCGTCGCGTTCGGCGCCGACGCCGACCACGTTGACGCGAACTCCGACTTCACGTTCGACAACTGCGATGAACGCCTTTGCCTCGGCCGGCAGCTCACCCGGTTCGCGCATCTCGTTGATCGGTGTCTTCCAACCAGGTAGCTCTTCGTACACAGGCTCGATCCGCTCGAGCACGTCGTACTGGTCTGGGTAATCGGTGACCGGTTCGCCATCGAGGGTGTAACCGGTGCAGATCTTCACAGTGTCAAAACCGTCAAGGATGTCGAGCTTCGTGAGCGACAATTCGGTGAGCGAGTTGAGTCGGACCGCGTGGCGCAACATCACGCAGTCGAGCCAGCCGCAACGACGGGCGCGACCTGTGACGGTGCCGAATTCGTGACCGACTTCGGCGAGCATCTTGCCGTCGTCATCGAATAACTCGGTGACAAACGGGCCGGCGCCCACACGCGTGGTGTACGCCTTGGTGATCCCGACAATCCGGCTGAGATCGCGTGGCCCCAAGCCTGAGCCAACCGAAGCACCGCCGGCTGTCGGGTTCGATGACGTGACATAGGGGTAGGTGCCGTGATCGAGGTCGAGGAACGTCGCTTGGGCGCCTTCGAGCAGGATGTGTGCATCTTCGGCCAGGGCGTTGTGGAGCAGGCTGATCGTTTCGCAAAGGTACGGCACGAGACGTGCGCCGTAGGTCGAGTAGCGCTCAACCATGTCCTCGACGTCGAGCGCGTCGCCGCCTGCGTCGCTAATCAACTTATTTTCGACCGTTGCGCGTTCGCGGATCAGCCGTGCAAAACGTTCGGGGTCACGTGCATCACCGGCACGGATGCCGACTCGGCGCATCTTGTCGGCGTATGCCGGGCCGATGCCGCGCAATGTGGTGCCGAGCTTGTCGTCGCCACGCATTGCCTCAAAGATTGCATCGTGGCTCTGGTGCCACGGAAAAATGAGGTGCGCCCGAGTGGAAACCTTGAGGTCGGAGCACGAGTTGCCCCGCGATTCGAGCATGTCGACCTCGTTGAAGAGCGTCGGCATGTCGACAACAACGCCGTTGCCGATCACGGGGGTGACATGCCGATACAGAATGCCGGAGGGCACAAGTTGCAAGGCGTACTTCTCGCCGTCGACCACCACGGTATGACCCGCGTTGTGGCCGCCCTGATAGCGCACGACATAGGCGTGCTCTTTCGACAACAAGTCGATGACTTTGGCTTTACCTTCGTCGCCCCATTGGGCTCCGATAACGACCGTGACTGGCATTGACGCTCCCCTTCGCAGGGTGTGAGAGGAATCCGACCAACGCTCGACGTGCCGATCGAAGGTCGCGAATGGAACGTGATGTGACACTAGTGCCAGCCGGCGCGACCTCAGTCATCTGTCCGGTTCTCTGCCGTGCTTTTTGTCAAGCCGAGGGCACAGCGAGTTCACACCAGCGGTGCGTCGGTCGTGGACGTTGGTCTGCCAAACGTCGAAGCTCACAGCGCTCTGCTCTTTGCTGATTTTGGCGAGTTCGGAGTTTTTCATCAGGACATACGTGATGTTCATGTTGTACTTGACCCCGTTGTCATCGGATCGAAGTCGACTGAAACGACTGGCTTTTACGTCGGCAACCCCGCTGCGGGGTCCCCGCCCAACCCCTCATTGCATCCGCACCCCATCCTGGCCGCAACCCACAGCGCCAGTCGAAGGGCTCGACGGTAATCTTGGTTGTATGAACGTGATGCGACGCCAGGTGTGGAACGAGATGGACCCCGATGCTCGGGCCGCCCTCATGCACCGCGGCATTGACGACATCTTCGACCCGGAATTGCGGGCCTCGATCGGCATCATTCTGGACGACGTTCGCCTTCGCGGCGATGCAGCCGTCTGTGATGCACTGGCCAAGTTCGACGGAATAACACTCACGCCCAACCAACTCCGAGTTCGTACGTCCGAGTTCGAGCAGGCCGTGGTGTCCGACGCTGTCGAGGAGGCCATCGACGATGCAATTGTCCACCTGCGCATCTTCAACGAAGCACAGATGCAGCAGTCTCGTGACTGGAGCATCGAGAGCGAACCGGGTCTGACTGTCGGCGAGAAGATCACGCCGATCAGCTCCGTTGGCCTCTTCACGCCGTCCGGCAAGGCAAGCTATCCGAGCGTCGCGTATCAACTTGCCGTTCCGGCAGTCGTGGCCGGAGTTCCCAAGGTGTCGCTCGTCGTTCCACCTGTCCCGGGCGGAACGGGCGAGATCGACCCCGCAGTGCTCGTTGTTTGCCGCAAGCTTGGCATCGAGAACGTCTTCCGCGTCAACGGCCCAGCCGGCATTGCAGCCCTCGGTTTCGGCACCGAGTCGATCGACAAAGTTGTCAAGGTCGTCGGCCCTGGTTCGCCCGCCGTCACGATCGCCCAGGTCGAGATGCAACGGTTCGGAACATCAACAATGATGCTCCTCGGCCCCACCGAGAGCCTCGTCATCGCCGACCAAACGGCCGACCCGGTCCGCCTGGCGGCTGACCTACTGATCGAGGCGGAACACGGCACCGACAGTTCGGTCGTGTTGCTGACCACATCGGCTGTTCTCGCCAATGCAACTGACATCGAACTCGACCGCCAACTTGGTGCCCTGCCCGAGGTGCGCGCCGCAGCTTGCCGCGCCTCGCTCGGGCCGAACGGTGGATGTGTACTCGTCGACGATCTCGCTACTGCCGTCGTTGTTGCCAACAGCTACGCCGCCGAACACCTGCAGGTTGCAGTCGCCGACGCCGACGTCGACCGCGTCGTCGACGGTTTGGTTAATGCCGGCGAGATCTTGATCGGCCAGGACACACCGTTCAGCGCTGCCAACTTCATCCTCGGCTGCCCCGCATCACTGCCGACGAGTGGCTTTGCTCACGTGGCGTCGGGAATCACCGCCGATGCTTTCTTAAAGCGAACAGCTATTGCTCGCGCCGACGGAACCGCCATCCGCCGCATGGCTTCGAACGTGATTGCGCTGGCCGACCACGAGGGCTTTCCCGCCCACGCAAACGCGCTGCACCTTCGCGCCGCCGCACACGTCCAAGAACAATGAGACACCTACGCTGACGCCATGGCCACGGTCCTGCTCGTCGAAGACGACGAGCGACTTGGTGAACCACTCGTTCGCGTATTACCAGCAGAACATTTCGACGTCGTTCATGTCGCTGTTGGCATTCCTGCACTGCAGGCTGCGAACGAAACACGACCCGATCTTGCCCCCTCGGTCTGACCCGGCCCGATATCAACAGCCTCGACGTCTGTGGAACGTCGGGGACTGGCCATCATCGTGCTGACTGCCGACTCTTCGTGGATCAAGATTCACGGGCGCAGTGAGTCAATTTCTCAAGTCACCCCTCGGCAGCGCCGACGACGAGCCCCGGATGTTCTTCCGTTCCAGGCCGAACGGTGATCCGCCCGCCTTCGGCGATGCCACCGTCGAGGATCAGTATCGCTGCCGGGTCGGCGATCTCGCGCTGGATGATCCGCTTCAACGGACGTGCGCCGAACGACGGGTCGTAGCCATCGCGAGCAAGTTGAGCCATCGCGGCGTCGTCGATGTCCAGCGTGATCCGCTTTGCGTCGAGCCGCTTGCGGAGCAGTTCGAGCTGCACTTTGACAATGGCGTACAGATCCTCCTCCGACAGCGAGCGGAACCGGATGATGTCGTCGACCCGATTGATGAACTCCGGCTTGAAAAAGTCAAGCGGATCGCCGGGAAGATTCGACGTCATGATCAACACGACGTTCGAGAAATTGACGGTGCGCCCCTGTCCGTCGGTCAGCCGACCGTCGTCAAGTAACTGGAGCAATGTGTTGAACACATCTGGGTGTGCCTTCTCGATCTCGTCGAGCAACACGACCGAATATGGCCGGCGGCGGACCGCTTCGGTGAGCTGGCCGCCCTCGTCGTAGCCGACGTATCCCGGGGGCGCGCCAATGAGGCGAGACACGGAGAACTTCTCCATGTACTCGCTCATGTCGATCCGAACCATCGACTTCTCGTCGTCAAAGAGGAAGTCGGCGAGCGCTCGCGCTAACTCGGTCTTGCCGACACCGGTCGGGCCGAGGAACATGAACGAACCGATTGGCCGATTCGGGTCGCTCAGCCCGGCGCGGCTGCGGCGGACAGCGTTGGCGACCTTCGTGACGGCATCGTCTTGACCAATGACCCGCTTGTTGAGCAGCCCTTCAAGGTGGACAAGCTTTTGTGTCTCGGATTCCATCAGACGCGTCATCGGGATACCGGTGGCCTTGCCGACAACCTCGGCGATATCTTCCGCGTCGACCTCTTCTTTGAGCATCGCCTTGGTTTCCTGCAATTGATGAAGGTGCGCTGTGGCGTCTTCGATACGTCGCTCGAGTTCGGGGATGCGGCCATATCGAATCTCAGCAGCAAGTTCGAGGTCGGACTCACGCTCGACCTGGGTACGAAGACCTTCCAGTTCTTCTTTCAGTGAGCGGATCGCGCCGATCGCCTGCTTCTCCTGCTCCCAGTGCTCTCGCATTTCGGCGTTGGAGGCATTCAGCTGAGCGAGCTCGTCATGCAAGACATCGAGCCGTTCCGCCGACAGCTTGTCGGTCTCTTTTTCGAGCGCGACCTGTTCGATCTCCAACTGCAAGATGCGACGTTGCACGACGTCGATCTCGGTCGGCAGCGAATCGATCTCGATACGCAGCTTCGATGCCGCTTCGTCCATCAGGTCGATTGCTTTGTCGGGCAGGAAGCGCGACGTGATGTAACGATCAGAGAGCACCGCAGCGCTGATCAGCGCCGAGTCTTGGATCCGTACGCCGTGGTGTACTTCGTACCGCTCCTTGAGGCCGCGCAGAATCCCGATCGTGTCGTCGACCGACGGTTCACCCACGTACACCTGTTGGAAGCGACGCTCGAGAGCTGGGTCTTTCTCAACGTGCTTGCGGTACTCGTCGAGCGTGGTCGCACCGACCATCCGGAGCTCGCCGCGAGCGAGCATCGGCTTGATCATGTTGCCGGCATCCATGGCGCCCTCGGCGCCGCCTGCCCCAACGATCGTGTGGAGTTCGTCGACGAACGTGATGACTTGGCCGTCGGCGTCAGTGATCTCTTTCAAGACAGCCTTCAGGCGCTCTTCGAACTCGCCGCGGTACTTTGCCCCGGCGAGCATCGAGGCAATGTCGAGAGCGATCAACCGCTTGTTCTTGAGACCTTCGGGAACGTCACCGTCAGCGATACGCGCGGCGAGACCTTCAACGATTGCGGTCTTGCCGACACCCGGCTCACCAATGAGCACCGGGTTGTTCTTCGATCGGCGTGACAGCACCTGGATGGCGCGGCGGATCTCGTCGTCTCGGCCAATGACGGGGTCGATCTTGCCATCTCGGGCACGGGCGGTCAGGTCCTGGCCGTATTTCTCAAGGGCTCCGAACTTCTCTTCAGGGTTCTGATCGGTGATGCGATGCGAACCGCGCACGTCCTTCAACGCAACCAGCAGCTCCTCGGAGCCGATGTCGAGGCGGTCATTCATTGCAAGCAACAGGTGCTCAACCGACAAGAAATCGTCGCCGAGTTCTTTCTGGTACTTCTCGGCGTTGCTGACATTGTTGGTCAGCTCTTTACTCATCCGCGGCTCATCACCGCCGTAGGCCTTCGGGAGGTTCTGGACGCGCTCGTCAAGCTTGTTGCGCACCATCAAAGGGGCCTGGCCGAGCTTGGCGAGAACCGCTGGAATGATCGTCCCGTCTTGGCGCATCATGGCGCCCAACACGTGGTCCGTGGTCAGCTCTGGGTTGGACAGGCTCTTGGCCTCATCGATCGCCGCAGCGAACGCCTCCTGAGTCTTGATGGTCCATTTCTTTGGGTCAAATGCCATGCCGTGTCCGCCCCGTTCTGGTTCTTCGTCTTATTCAGTCAACAATGTTGAGTGTCAGAATATCAAGATTTTGAACGCTTCGATCACTCGTTGAACTGCACCTTCTGGCGGAGGTGTTCAATGACGCCATCGGCGATCTCGGCCACGTCCTTGTATTCACGTACAGCCGGTGGCATCCACTCGACCGAGGCAGCAAGGCGCTCCCACACAGCTGGGTCATTACTCACCAACGGAAGCGGCGTGATCGATGTGCGGATCGTGAACAACACACAGTTTGTCTCGGGAAACCGCCGCAGGGTCTCACGTTCCACACGGAGAAAAAGCTGATCAGGGCGGCACGTTTCGGGCCGAGGCGCCGCTGTACCGTCGAGCGGGGTGTACCAGTCAGGGGTGTCGAGTAGCCCCCAGCCCAGTCGCCAGAAGCTGCGGTCCGGGCGCAGTCGGTTGAAAAATCGATCGACGGGCACCTCGAGTTGATCATTGAGGAGCGCTACGGGGGCGTGCACCTCGGCCATTGTCTGGCCCAGCTTCGATCGCAGATCCCACCGATTCGGGAAACACACCGATCCAGCGCCGAAGACCAAGTGCCGATCATCGCCCTTGCCGCGCTCGACCATCAAGACGAGGTCCTCTGGGACCAGCCGCGCCGCTGCATCAAGCGGATGCAGCGATTGATCGAGCGTTCGATGCTGGTCGGGCGCCGTCTGGGCGAGGTGGCGGACCAAGGCGTCAGCGACCTCGGTCGACTCTGCCTCGACATCATCGAGTGCCACGAACACCGACTCAGGGAACTCCGTGTTTAACCGCGCCTTTTCGGCCAGGGCGGCATCGGTGTCTGGGCCCCATTGGATCCAGTCGGCCAGATCAAGTGGTCGGACGCCGAGCCGCCACCGGAATTCACTCGTCGACGGCGACGGCCCGTCCATAAATGGCAGGTACGGCGCATCCACAGTCATCGACACGCCCGCCAGACTACGACGCTTCCGCCACTAACTCGACCCCCAACTCAACCCCCAACTCAACCCCCAACCCGACCAAGGATCGACGCGCAATGTGACGTGAGGCCCACCAGCACATTCGCTGCAAACCCCGCCTCTCACAACGGCTCGGTATCGTGAATCTAATGTCCCGTTACCGCCCGCCTCACGTTGCCCAGGGCACGTGGCGCTCAGGTGCGCTGCATGTGTGGGGTTGGAACGGCGTTGACACCGCATCGATGGCCTGGCTGTACTCCGGATTCCGCAAGATCGGCGACGATGGCCGACGCACCGGCTGGCACGATTCCCCCATCTCGTTCGGCGCTATCGGCCGGGTGACGATCGACGTACCGGGCCATCACACGATGCACGCATCGTCGGTCCAGCTCGACTCGATCGGAACCGCGGTCTGGCTCAGCAAACTGCCAGCGTCGGAGTTCCTGTCAGACTCACTTGCCTGGTTCGCGCGCCTCGCCGAACTTGCGCGGTACACCGTGTCGTCCAACCGGATCGTGCCGTCAATCGTCAACGAGGGGCCGTTCGTCGCCGGGCGCTGGGCCCCAGTCACCGACGAACAGATCGAAGGCATTCTCGCGGCGCTCGACACATCGATGCCCGATATTTGCGTTGCCGGTTCCGGAGTGAACTCCACCCGGATCTACAACCAACTTGTCGACGGCATCGCCCGATCATTCCTCCACCAAAGCGGCTGGAAGGCCAACCTCGGACGGCAGCGCAAGCCTGCGGCACAGGCATTGCGGTCGCTGTTCGGCGCGCTGTCAAAGCCCGACCATGTGATGCGCGGCAATACAGGCGAGTACGAAGTGGCCGTCCAGCACCTTCGCGACGATCTCGAACGACACCGTCGACGCCTCAACGGCGAACCGGTGTTGGTCCCGCGTCTTCGCTTGATCATCGCCGAAGACCCCCTCGACCCGTGGGTGGTTCGGCTCGAACTCGTTGATGACACCGACAGCGCTCGGTGGTGCTCGGCCAATGACGTGTGGGCACGGAACCAAGTTGCTGTCGACGTGGCCCGCGGTCAAGAGCACCTCGACAACCTTGCCGAAATGCTCGGAGAGGTCGTCAGTCGTATCAGCGGCGTGCCTGGCCTCGCTGACCTCGCGCTGCAACACGAGCCGACCAGTGTCGAACTTGAACTTGAGGTCGCCGAAGAATTCATCGACCTCGCGCCGCACCAACTCGACCAGCTCGGCGTCGAACTGATCGGCCCCGAGCGATTGATACGGACGCGCGTCAACGTCAGCGGCGAGGCGACACCTTCGCCACCCGACGACCGTACGAAGCAGTTCGGCAAAGACGCACTCGTCAAGTGGAAGTTGGTGATCGGCGACGAAGAGATCTCCGACGCCGAGATCGCCCGTGCCGAAGTGGCCGGCGCCACGTTGCTCCACACCGGGCAGCGCTGGGTGCGCATCGACGCCGCCGAGCTCCGGCGCAAGCGCGAGCAGCTCACCGACCTCAAAACCAACCACAGCAAGGTCAAGCCGCTCGAGCTGATGCGACTCGCCAACGACGAGGGCAGCACCGACGAGAACCCCCTCATCTTCGTGCACGATGCACCCGGCCAAGACGGCGCCGCCGACCCGTACGACGCAGACGGCAACGTCGCGCGCGACCGGCTCGCGGCCGATTGGGTCCGTGAGCTCCTTGCCGGCCTTCCCGACGAAGAACTCGAAGAGACCCAGGAGTCACCCGAGTTCGTCGGCGAACTGCGCCACTATCAACGACGCGGTCTGTCATGGCTGCAGTTCCTCGCCAAACTCGGGCTCGGCGGCGTACTTGCCGACGACATGGGGCTCGGCAAGACCGCCACCACGCTCGCGCATCTCCTTGAGCGTCCGGGACCGCACCTCGTCATCTGCCCGCTCAGCGTCGTCCGTAACTGGAAACGCGAGTCGGAGCGCTTCACCCCCAAGCTCGACGTTGTCATCCATCACGGCGCCACACGCAGTAAGACGCTCGCGTCGCCTGACTCCGAACTGTTCGTCACCAACCCGGAACGGCAGCTCGTGATCACCACCTACGGCCTCCTGCCTCGCGACCTCGAACACCTCGGCAGCGTCAAGTGGTCAACCGTCGTGCTCGACGAGGCCCAGATGGTGAAGAACCCGAACACCAAGGCAGCCAAGGCTGTTCGGTTGCTCGACGCCGAACAGAAGCTGGCGCTCACCGGCACGCCGGTCGAGAACCGACTGAGCGAGCTGTGGGCAATCCTCGATGCGGTCAACCCCGGGTTGCTCGGCAGCCTCACCAAATTCCGTGACAAGTTCGGCACGCCGATCGAACGCCACCACGATCTCGAAGCAGCAGCACGACTCCGCCGGATGACGCAGCCATTCGTTCTTCGCCGCACCAAGGCCGACAAGCGACTCCTGCCCGACCTACCCGACAAAATCGAGCAGATCGCGTACGCCAAGCTGACCAAAGAACAGGCGACGCTCTATCAAAAAATCGTCGATCAACTCCTTCACGATGCCGAGCAAGAGAGCGGCATGAAGCGGCGCGGCTTGGTCCTCGCTGCACTGATGCGGCTCAAGCAGGTCTGCAACCATCCTGCTCATGCGCTGAAGGACGGGTCTCGGTTGGCCGGCAGGTCGGGCAAGCTCACTCGATTCGACGAGCTCGTTACCGACTTGCTCGACCAGGGCGAACGGGCTCTGGTCTTCACCCAGTTCCGAGAGATGGGCGAACTCCTTCGGCAGCACGTGTCCGAGCAGTTCGGGTTCGACGCGCCGTTCCTCCACGGCGGCGTCACCCGCACGCGGCGCGACTCGATGGTCGACGAATTCCAAGACGGCAGCGGCCCGCCGTTGCTGCTCATCTCGCTCAAGGCTGGTGGCACCGGCCTCAACCTCACCGCCGCATCACAGGTCATCCATTACGACCGCTGGTGGAACCCGGCCGTCGAAGACCAAGCCACCGACCGTGCATGGCGACTCGGACAGGAACGCACTGTCAATGTCCACAAGATGGTCTGTGAAGGCACGGTCGAAGAACGCATCGGTCAGGTGATTGACGACAAACGCAAACTTGCCGATGCCGTCGTCGGTACCGGCGAAGCCTGGCTCTCGGAGCTCTCGACCAACGACCTCCGCGACCTCGTTGTACTTGAGCAGGACGGCTGACATGACTCGCCCCCGCAAACCCTTCGGCTCTTCGCAACCTGGGCGTCTTCAGGCAACAATGGTCAAGGTCCTCGCCGCCGAGATGAGTGACCCGTCGCGTCACCGCAAGGGCAAGCAGTACGCCATTGACGGCTCGATCCTCGACATCATCATCGAGCCCGGCATCGTGACCTGCGAAATTCAAGGGTCACGGTCGATGCCCTATGTGGCGTCGATCGAGGTGCTCCCCGGGAGCGGGATGCCGTTGCGGCGCGACCTGACCTGCTCCTGTTCCTGCCCCGACGACGACAACTGGAGCGGGCACGCTTGCAAGCACGTCGTCGCGGCGCTGTACACGCTCAGCAACGAGTTCTTGATCGAACCCGCGCTGCTCGACGTGTGGCGCGACGACAGCGACGGAACACACACCGCCGACAAAGAGCGCACCGACCTGTTGTTCCACAACAGTGACTCCGACCGCGATCATGACCGCGATCATGATGATGATGAAGATGACGACGATCTTGATCCCGGAGCGACACGCGGCACGCGCCGCCATCTGTCAATCGTGCGCGATATCGATGACGAGGAACCAGCACCGCTCCCGCCCTCGGTGTTTGAGGATCCGCTGAAGCTCGTCCTGCGTCTGCAGCCCGGCACCGAACTGCCCGACATCCCGCAGCTCGAACGGGCCGACCTCCGCGCCCCACGCGACCGCGACCTCGCCACCTCACTGCGCGACGCACTCGCCCACGTGCGCGTCGACTGGGACTGACGCGTCAGCTCTTCTGGTTCTCGGCGGCGAGGCGCCAGACCTTGTCTTCAGGGAACGCTCCAATCCACTCAGTGATCGGCGTTCCGTCGGCCTGGAGCATCACTGCAGTGGGCTGTGAGGTGACGCCGATTGCCTGCCACGAGATGAACGACTCGTCCCGAGGCCTGGAAACGTTCCATTTCAATCCGGGCCAATTCGGCCTCGCCAGCGACGCTCGAAGCCTCCGACTCGCTCCTCAACGTTCTGGTTGATGCCGCTCACTGACGAGTCGAATCGTTCGGTCAGCGACGTCGTGACTTCAACAACGTGCGACACCATGCGAGCTGCTTGGCTGTCAAAATTTTCGAGGCTTGTTCGGAGATTTTTGAGGTCACGCTCGACTTTG
>Ga0115003_10000899_pt1 | contig 26577 bp, 24 predicted proteins | sample ArcticOcean_MG_C_7_FD_88736 | JGI IMG/M metagenome (GOLD analysis project Ga0115003, IMG submission 88736) | Marine microbial communities from western Arctic Ocean - ArcticOcean_MG_CB11_88 | ecosystem: Environmental > Aquatic > Marine > Oceanic | place: Arctic Ocean: Canada Basin | collected... | reverse complement strand
TCACAAATGAATCAACTGGAAAAACTGTATTAAAGTTCAATGTTTTTAATGAAATGAAGCCTGAAAACCCGAATATTTGGCTTGATAAATAGTTAATCTTCTATCAATAACCAAGCATCTTTTCCATCCCCTTTGATTGTGAAAATTAAAGAAGCTGCCTCTTTACGAGTATTAAGTCTTGCATAAGCAACTCTGAAAAGACCTTTAGGATTTAGAGAAGTAAATGAAGCCTGATATCCCTGACTAATTAACTCATTTAGTTGTTTTTTGGCATTACTTTTTGATCTAAAAGATCCTGAAATCACACTAAAGTAAATGGAATTTTCTTTTACAAGAGGAGCAGTAACATTAAGATTTATTGCAGGTAGCTCTCCTAAATTAAAAGTTGCAGCCTGAACATTTTTAAGTATTTGATCTTGAGCAATTGCAATGTTTTTTAGCTTTTCATTATCGATATAATTATCATAATTAAAATACCCAAAATAACTCAGTCCGATGACTGAAATAAAAATCGCAGCATTTCTTAGTAAATAATTTGAACCAAGTTGAACTTCATTACTAGATTCTTTTTTAACACGCTGAAGCATTGGTTCTTTTAAAAATGATTTAAGACCAAAACCAGAACTATCAAAATTTACTGATAAGTCAGGATTAAAGTATAACGTGCTTTCATTTTTTAATTCAAAGATCCCTAGAGATGGAATTTCAACAAGTAGGTCCTTAAATAATTTTTTGTTCAATGAAAGAACTTCATCCTCTAAAACAATCAACGCTTTTTTATATGATATTCTTCTAATCTCACTTATATGCTTGACTAACAAACCGTCATTTTCTTTTAGCATTGAGTTAAAGGAGACGTGCTTAACAGGAGGCACAAACTCATTTCCTTTTATTGATGCAGCCTTACTTTTAAGAACAAAAGCACCGAAGCCAGGTACTATAACACAATCATTCTTGTATAATAGTTCAATAATATCTTTGAAAAGTGTCATTAAGTAAATTTAAAAAAAAACAGTTAATAACCAACACGAGACCGAACTCTTTTAAGAACATTTTGAGCCTGTTTCCTCGCTTTTATAGAACCTTCTAACAATAGTTCTTCAACTCTGTCTCTATTATTAGTTAGCTCAAGAAACTTTTGGCGATTTATTGAAAAACGATTTAAAATTTCATGATATAGAAGTTCTTTAGCTTCCCCATACCCAATTCCACCCTTTGTATATTGTGAGTGCAATTTTTTCACCTGATCTTCTGAAGCGATTACTTTAAATAATTTAAAGACATTACATTGATCTGGGTTTTTAGACTCATCAACTGATAGGCTTTGAGTTTGAATTTTCATTATCTGTTTTCTTAATTTTTTATCATCAAGAAAAATATTAATTATGTTGGATTTAGATTTACTCATCTTCTCCCCATCTGTTCCTATAATATATTTTGTATCATCTTGAACCTTAGCTTCAGGAATAACAAAAGTATCCCCCATTAAATTATTAAATCTAGAAGCTACATCTCTAGTCATTTCAAGATGTTGAAGCTGATCCTTTCCAACAGGAACTATATCAGCATCATACATTAAAATATCTGCAGACATTAGCATTGGATATGAAAACAACCCAGAGTTTACGTCCTTCAGATTATCTGATTTATCTTTAAAAGAATGGGCTAATTTTAGTCTTTGATATGGAAAAAAACAACTTAAATACCATGCTAATTCAGTTACCTCAGGGACATCACTTTGTCTAAAAAAACAACTTTTCTTGGAATCTAAACCAAAAGCAAGCCATGTTGCTGCAGTTAAAAATGTGTTTTCTTTTAATATGTTTTGATCTTTAATTTGAGTTAGAGAGTGCATATTTGCAATAAAAAGATAAGACTCTTCATTTGATGAGTTAGCCATTTCTACCGCAGGAATAATTGCTCCAAGTATATTGCCAAGATGAGGAGTTCCGGTGGATTGAATGCCAGTTAATATTTTGGCCATGAGTTGTTTTTACAAAACAAAGATATTTTTTTTTGACCTTGAAACAAAATACCTATTACCTTTGAATTATTAATGTCAATCTAAAGACATGATTAAAAGACTATTTTTAAAGTTATGGCTTGGGGTCTGGTTTTATTTTCTTGCTGGAATTCAAGTTGTTTTATATTTCCCCTTTTTAGTTATTCTTCTTTTATTGCCTAAGGCATACTCTAAATTATTTTGGGTTGCTAGAAACCTTTGGGCTAGAATAACTTTACATGGTAGTGGTTACTATGTGAAAATTGAAGATAAGGAAAAATTAAATTCAGACACAAACTGTTTAATAATTGCAAATCATTCTAGCCATATGGATGTTTTCCTCATGTTAATTACATTTAAGAAGCCATTCGTGTTTGTTGGAAAAAAAGAACTTTATAAAATACCTCTTTTTGGATATATTTATAAGAGAGCTGCCATAATGGTTGATAGGTCTGACTCTAAAAGTAGGTTTGAAGTCTATGGACAAGCAAATGAGATGTTAAAGGAGGGCTACAACGTCTGTGTTTTTCCCGAAACAAATTATTTGGATGACACAATAATATTGGGTGACTTTAAGAGAGGAGCTTTTAAGATAGCAATTGACAATAACCTTCCAATAATACCTCTAGTGTTTTATGATTTGAAGTTAAAACATCCATGGTTTCCTAAATTTGGTTCTCTGGGAAAACTCAGGGTTAAAGTTTTAGATAAAATATATGTTGAAAATTTAAAAGAAGAGGATATTCCTATGTTAACGATGAAGGCTTACAATAAGATTAAATTTGAGCTGGAAAATGATCCAAAACAAGCTGCAGTTAAGGCTGTAAATAAGTGGAAAAAAATATTATCCTAATCAGCTTTAAGTTGTTCTAGAATTTTTTGCTCTAGCTCATCCATTAGTTCAGGGTTGTCTTTTAAAATAGCTTTTACAGCATCTCTACCCTGACCAAGTTTACTTCCACCATAGCTAAACCAAGACCCACTTTTTTCAATTATATCATGTTCTACTCCAATATCTAAAATCTCTCCAACTTTGGAAATACCTTCCCCATACATTATATCAAACTCAGTAGTTTTAAATGGAGGCGCAACCTTGTTTTTAACAATTTTTACTCTAGTTTTATTTCCCAAAACACCACCATCAGCGTCTTTTAATTGTGTAGACCTTCTAATATCCACCCTTACAGACGCATAAAATTTAAGAGCATTACCACCAGTAGTAGTTTCTGGGTTCCCAAACATTACCCCTATTTTTTCTCTTAATTGATTTATGAAAAACACCGTACAATTTGTCTTGCTAATCGAACCGGTTAATTTTCTTAAAGCTTGGGACATTAGCCTAGCATGAAGTCCCATTTTAGAATCTCCCATTTCACCTTCAATTTCACTTCTTGGAGTTAATGCAGCAACAGAGTCAATTACTAACATATCTATAGCACCAGACCGTATTAAATTATCTGCTATTTCAAGAGCCTGCTCACCATTATCTGGTTGAGAGATAACAAGCTCTCCTAAATCTATTCCTAAGTTTTGCGCATAGAGCCTGTCAAAAGCATGTTCTGCATCAATAAATGCAGCTATCCCTCCTGCTTTTTGACATTCTGCAATTGCATGTAATGTTAGGGTTGTTTTACCAGAAGATTCTGGACCATATATTTCTACTACTCTTCCTTTTGGATAACCACCAACTCCTAAAGCAATATCTAATCCAAGAGAGCCTGAAGAAATAGCTTCAATTTTTTCAATCGTTTGGTCGCCAAGCCTCATCACGGAACCTTTTCCGTATGTTTTATCTAGTTTGTCTAGTGTTAAATTTAAAGCTTTGAGTTTAGAATCTTTGGAATCAGACATATTGAGACATTTATCACTAAAGTAATATTTTTTATATTTATATTTTACTTAACTATGAGAAAAATATTAATATTATTTACCGTACTATTTGTTTCCAATTTTTATGCTCAGGATATCCTTTCTTTAAAGGAAAGAGCAAATTTTATTAACAAGCTTCAAAAGGATAGATTCAATAATTTATTGCCAGATCTTATGGATAAGACTGGTATAGATATGTGGGTTTTAATAACAAGAGAATATAATGAAGATCCCATAATTAAGACTATGCTTCCACCTACATGGTTAAATGCAAGAAGAACAACAATCTTAGTTTTCTCAATTGATAATAAGACTAAAGAATTTGACGCTGTGGCTATTGCTAGATATGCATTTGGTGATAATATTCCATCAATTTGGAATAAGGAAGAGCAACCAAATCAGTGGGAAGCGTTAAAAGAATATATAATAAGTAAAAACCCCAAAAAAATTGGAATTAACACATCAAGCTATGAGTCACTGGCAGATGGTCTTAGTAAGTATCATTATGATCAGCTCTACGATGTTCTTCCATCAAATTATAGAAAAAAGCTTGTTTCTGCAGAAGATCTTGCGATAGCCTGGATTGAGACAAGAACAGATTTAGAGATGACAATTTTCTCTCAATTAGTTGAAATTAGTAGTTCAATTATTAGAGAGGCATTTTCAACTAAAGTAATAACCCCAGGAATTACAACTACAGATGATGTTGTATGGTGGATGAGAGAAAAAGTTTTAGATCTTGGACTAGATACTTGGTTTCACCCCAGTGTTGATGTTCAAAGAGAAGATAATAGCGATTTATACGCATTTGATGGATTATCTAAATTTGACATAATACAACCTGGAGATCTAATTCATTGTGATTTTGGAATTACATATTTGACATTGAATACAGATACTCAGGAATTAGGATATATTCTCAAACCTGGGGAGGTGAAAGCTCCAGACTACCTAATAAATGCACTTAAAGAAGGGAATAGAGTGCAGGATATTTTTACAAATAATTTTAAACAAGGAGTTACAGGCAATGAAATTTTAAAAAAATCCTTAGATCAAGGAAAAGTGGAGGGATTAAGACCGTCAATTTATACTCATCCCCTCGGCACATATGGTCATTCAGCTGGAACTACTTTGGGAATGTGGGACTCACAAGGAGGAGTTCCTTTTTCAGGAGATTACCCATTACAATTCAACACCTCCTATGCAATTGAACTAAACACAACAGTATATATTCCCGAGTGGAAAAAAGATATTAGAATTATGCTAGAAGTACCAGGGTTTTTTGGAGAGGATGGTTTCAGATATATTAATGGTAGACAAACTGAGTATATATTGATAGGCCCTAAGCTAGAAGGTTTAGCGGACTGAAATCAACATAAGATTATTAAAAAGTTGTAATTTTGAATTCTATATTAGTATAGCATGCAACTGTACAATAAACTTAGTGCTGAAGAGCGCGCCCAAATTATTGATAAAAATTCTCAGGAAAGAATTACACTTTCTTTCTATAAGTATTTTAATATTGGAAATCCTTTATTGTTTAGAGATCATATATTTATTAAGTGGTCAAAAATGGATGTATTAGGAAGAATATATGTTGCCAAGGAAGGAATTAATGCCCAATTATCTATTCCAAAAGAAAGCTTTGATAGATTTAAAGAATCAATCACAGAAATAGTTCCTTTAAAAAAAATTAGACTTAATATAGCACTTGATCATTATAGCAAGTCATTTTTAAAACTCACTATTAAAATTAGAGAGAAAATTGTTGCAGACGGACTAGATGACCTGTCTTTTGATGTGACAAAGATTGGAGAACATCTAGATGCTCAAAAATTTAATCAAATGTTATATCATGGAAACACTGTGTGTATTGACATGAGAAATCATTACGAAAGTGAAATAGGATATTTTAAAGGTGCTATAAAACCAGATGTAGACACTTTTAGAGAGTCTCTCAACATAATTGATGAGGAGTTAAAAAAAAATGGAAAAGAAAAAAATTACCTTATGTATTGTACTGGAGGTATTAGATGTGAGAAGGCAAGTGCCTATTTAAAACACAAAGGAATAAAAAATGTTTTTCAACTTGAGGGAGGAATTATAGAATATACAAGGCAAGTAAAGGAAAAAAAACTTGAGAATAATTTTCTTGGTAAAAATTTTGTCTTTGATAAGAGAATGGGTGAAAGAATATCAGATGAGATTGTTTCTAATTGTCATCAATGTGGCAACCCATGTGACTCTCATGTTAATTGTGATAACGAATCATGCCACCTTCTTTTTATTCAATGTGATGAGTGTAAAGAAAAGATGAATAGTTGTTGTTCTGAGGAATGTAAGGAAATAATTAAACTTCCTTATGACAAACAGAAGTCTCTTAGAAGAGGAAAACGAAATAGTCATAAAATATTTAAAAAAGGCAGGTCGGCTAACTTAAAGTTCAAGATTAATTAATATGAAAAGATTACTTACAATAAGATTACTTTGGGTTTCATTAGTACTGGGTCTTATGTCCTTTTTTGGATTATTTATTCTTGCTGGCAATGGAACATTTGGAGAAATGCCAGAATTTGAACAGTTAGAAAATCCGAACACTAATCTTGCTACTCAAATAATTTCATCTGATGGTGAGATATTAGGAAAATTTTATTTTAATGATAATAGAACTCCCATAACTTTCGATGAGCTTCCTAATAATTTAGTTAATGCATTAATTGCAACTGAAGATGAGAGATTTTACGATCACCCAGGAATTGATGTAAGATCAACCCTAAGAGCAGTTGCCTTTTTAAATACAAGAGGAGGTGCTAGTACAATTAGTCAACAGTTAGCAAGACAACTTTTTGTTGGTGTACGATCTAGAAACATATTCCAAGCTGTCCTTCAAAAAGCCAAGGAGTGGGTCTTAGCTATCCAAATAGAGAAGAGATATACAAAGAATGAGATTATAGCCATGTATTTGAATGTTTATGATTTTGGTAATACAGCAGATGGTGTAAGGTCAGCATCAAAGATATATTTTAACAAAACTCCTGATTCATTACTAATAGAGGATGCAGCAACACTAGTGGGAATGTTAAAAAACTCTTCATATTATAATCCATTAAGAAGACCGGAAATTGTTACTGAAAGAAGAAATATAGTTTTTCAGCAGATGCAGAGAAACGGAATGATTTCTATACAAGAATTAGACTCATTATCAAAAACTCCCCTTAAAATTGACTACTCACCTGAATCCCATCGAGAGGGGCTTGCTACATATTTTAGAGCCTACCTTCAAGGATTTATGAATAAGTGGTTAAGGGAAAACCCAAAGCCTGATGGATCAAGATATAATCTTTATAGAGATGGTATAAGAATTTATACAACAATTGATTCCCGACTTCAAACCATTGCAGAAGAATCAGTAAACAAGCACATGAAAAATCTTCAAACAGAATTCTTTGCTCAGAATAAAGAATCAGAAGAAAACCCAACACCTCCTTTTAGAGACCTTAGAGAAGGTCAAGTAGATACGCTAATCAAACTATCAGCTATGAGATCAGAAAGATGGAGGAAGATGAAATCAAGAGGAAAAAATGAGGATGAAATATGGGACACATTCCAAGTAGATACGCCTATGAAAGTATTTTCATGGAATGGAGATATTGACACAATAATGAAGCCAATAGATTCTATAAGATATTATAAATCTCATTTACGCGCATCTATGATGTCTATGGAGCCTCAGACAGGCCATGTTAAAGCTTGGGTAGGAGGGTTTAATTACAAACATTTTCAATATGATCAAGTTAAGCAAGGAAGACGCCAGATAGGATCAACCTTCAAGCCTTTTCTATATGCTACAGCTATAGATCAATTAAAACTCTCGCCATGTTACACTTTACCAGATGCTCTTTATTGTATAGAGCCAATGAAGCATGGAAACATGGACGCTTGGTGTCCATCAAACTCAAGTGATAAGTATGGGCAAACTAGAAATTTAAAAAATGCTCTTGCAAATTCAATTAATACAATTAGTGCAAGATTAATGGATCAGGTGGGTCCTAAACCAGTTGTTACTTTGATGAAGAAAATGGGTATTAAATCATATTTGCCTGAGGTTCCATCTATAGCCCTAGGAACTCCTGATATAAGTCTTTATGAAATGGTTGGAGCTTACAGCACTTTTGTTAATAAAGGAATCTATATAGAGCCAATTTTTATTACTAGAATAGAAGATAAAAATGGGGTACCACTATATGAGGTAATTCCTCAAACCACTGATGTGCTTAGCGAAGAAGCAGCGTATGTCACAGTCAATTTAATGGAGGGAGTTACTAAGTATGGCTCAGGAGGAAGGTTAAGACATTCAGGCTTAGAAGAGACTAATTATATTTATAAAAATTTAATAACAGGATATCCATATGCATTTGAAAATGCCATAGCTGGAAAAACAGGAACAACTCAAAACCAGAGTGATGGATGGTTTATGGGAATGGTCCCAAATTTAGTTACGGGTGTATGGGTAGGAGGTGAAGATCGATCTGTACATTTTGAAGACATTGCTTTTGGACAAGGAGCAACAATGGCTTTGCCAATATGGGGTCAGTTTATGAAAAACGCATACTTAGATCCTGAGCTGGGAATTTCATTAGAAGACTTCCCTGTTCCAGAAATAGTTAACATTCCTTTAGATTGCGAAAACTTAAATATTGAAAGTTCTAAAAAGAAAAAAGACTTAGAGGATCTAGGGTTTTAGTTTATTATTTTTTCATAACAATGAAATGGAAACTCACTTTGCATTGGAAAAAAAACATCACTTAGCCGAACATACTGTCTTGATTTATAGAATTTATTATTTCTTTTGTTTTGACTAAAAGTGTCAAGTCTGACAGACTTAAAGCCATTTTCTTGAGCATACTCTTCTGAAAAGTCCATTAAAGATTTTCCAACTCCTTTTTTTTGAAATTTAGGATCAACAGCTAATCTATGAATGTATAAATTCTTACTATCTTCTGTTAACCACTTTACATCTTTGTATTCTATATCTTTAGTTGAACAAAGGACAACACAACCAATAATATTCGATTTATGTTTAAAAATATATAATTCATTGTTTTTAATATCATCTTTAAAAACCTCTCTATTTGGGTATTTTTCACTCCATTGAAAAATCTGTTTACTAATCAAGTCAGCGGCACAATCTTCAATTATTTTCATTATCCTATCAAGATCAGTTATTTCTGCTAATTCAATTTTAATCATAAAAAATAATAATGTTTAAATTAGAGTAAAATTAATTTAATTGTTTAAAAAAATAATCTTTTACTTAATCAGCTGTTTTTTTTTATTGACTTCTAATTTGATATATACTCAAAACCAGATTAACCTAGATGTTGATAACGATCTATACTTTGACAGCAGAGACATGTATTATTCTAGTGGAATTTTTCTTTCTTTTTCGTCACTTAAAAATATAGATGATAAAAATTATTTTAATCATTTTAAAATAGGGCAGTTAATCTATACTCCTTCAAGCAGGTATGAGATAAATCCTCTGCAATATGATTATCCGTACAGTGGATATCTTTTTTTAGAGATTAGTAAACAAAAACAAATTTCTGGAAACTCAAGTTTTACCTTAGGTGGAAACATAGGGATAACAGGTGATGCTTCTTTAGCTAAGGGGATGCAGAACCTATACCATGATCTTGTTTTAAATTTACGAGAATTAGCATGGGTGTCACAAATGCCACAAGAATTTCAAATCAATTTAGTTGCTAATTATTTTAAAGGCTTTGCGATTGAAGACAAGGTGAATCTTACAACAAATCTATATTCTAAAATAGGAACCTATCAAATTATGACTGGTATTAATTTTGGACTTTTGATTGGAGAATTGACCTGGGTCAGTTTCTCAGATAATCTAGTTACCAATTCTAAAAATAAATTTTCTTTTTATTTAGGAACACATCAGGAATATTATTTTCATGATTACAAGTTAGAGGGTAGTCTATTTAATGAAAATGCTCCATTAACCATGACTTCTAATAAATATAGAAACACTATAGAGGTGGGTCTTCAGAAGAAGTTTGGAAACCTTCAGGTTTTGTCAACGTTTAACTCTATGTCTAAAGACACGGAAAGGCAGACAACACCAAGACATCCTTTTTTAAAAATTAGCTTGACCTATCAATTTGACTAATTTTAACTTTTCTTTAAAATAATTTCTTAAATATTAATCCTACTTTTAGAATAGTTGATTCAAAAACGCTCCTAATGCGATTTAAGTCCTTTTTTAGCTAGGTTAACTTTGAATTTTTGTTAATTGGTTTTGTTTGGAGCGTTTTTTTACTTCACCTTCAATTTATACATATACGGATTCCCGATACCTTCATCTTCTGATGTTACCCAAAATGTATTTTTATCAATTATTTTAATTGATTCAATTTGAGCTCTCTCCAATGGTATTCTATATTTTTTAAATGTATTCTCTTCAAGATTTTTTAGATCAAATCTTTCAAACAAAATAAGATATTGACTGCCTTTAGAGTTGTAGCTTACTAATGCAAGCAAATTTAGCTCATTATTATAGTCCCCACCAGTTATTAAAGAGTTTACATTAAAGGCAAATTCACTTGTAAGTTTTTGTGGTTTTTTTTCAAATTTATCTACTAGATATAAATCTGTATTTAGATTTTCTCTGTCTTTTGAAAATAATACAAGTTGTTCATTAATTACTATGAGAGCCTCAGCATCATATTTATGTTTTGGTCTAGGAAAAAAAGTTTCTTGATCAGCATAGAAAACCTCCATTATACCATCTACGGAGTAGTTATCATCTTTACTAACACGAATAATATTTAAGTTATCTCTATTGCCAAAATTATTTCCAGTATCAGCAACAAAAAGATATTTATCATCACCAGCAATATCTTCCCAGTCATTATTTTCTATTTCAAAGCTTGAATCTTTATTTAAATCCATGGTTTTAATTAAATCTCCATTTTCATTAAATATATAAAGAGAAGGGCCATCCCCGGAGTCGTTATGTGTTATGAAGTTTTTAGCATAAAACTCAAGACCTGAAGTCTCATTTATTTTTTTTGGCAAAACAATTGTTTTAATAATTTCTGCAGAATCAAATTCTTGCATACTAACTTTATCTGAACAGCTCCACAATATTAAAACAGCTAAGAAGTAAATTTTTTTCAATATTTTAATTTTATGAAACGCAAATTAGCAATAAAAATTAGAACAGCCCATAAGTATTTAGGGCTAATTATTGCTGTTTAATTTATAATTTGGATAACTACCCTAAAGATATTCAGGACTTCTTTTTCTTAGACTTCTTTTTCTTCTTTTTAGTAGTTGAACTGCTTTTCTTAGACCTATTCCAAAGGTTTCTTCGGCTGTTATACTTTTCAGCACTAACATTTGTTTTCACTACTATAACTCCAGCAGCACCTTCGCTGCCGTATTTGTTTGTTGCTGCTAGACCACTTAGAACTTCTACATATTTTACTTGACCAGCATTTAGAGAGGGAGGGTTACTGTATATAACTCCATCAATCTCCCAAAGAACCTGATTGCCCGCTGTTTTAAAAGACTGCCTTCCTCTGATGGCAATATTACTGTTTCCCATTCTGTCTCTGATTTTTCTTGCACCAGGAATTCTTGAGGCGAGGGCGTCAACTAATGACATTGAAGCAACAGCGTTTTGTTGTGACTCAAAAATTTGATCTTCTTGTGAAAAAGAAAATGTAGAAATCAAAAGAAAAGAAAGTAAGTATGTGTATTTCATATTAATTGGAAAGCTAAAGTATTAAAAAGTTTATAAATAAATCGTGTTAATTCTTCTTAATCCTAATTCTTTTCTCAGTAACAGTCCTCCAAAGATTTTTTGGAGAATTTATTAACCCATTATTTGACGCACTCACTGAAGTCTTAACAATTATAACACCTGCAGCTCCATCAGAGCCATATTTGTTTGCTGCCGCAAGACCCTTAATAACCTCTACATATACAACTTCGTTAATACTCATCATAGGTGGACTGATATAAGTGACACCATCAATATCCCACAGTACTTCATCCCCTGCAGTTTGAACAGAGTTCCTACCTCTTAAGGATACATTAGAATTTCCAAATCGATCTGAGACTTTTTTTGCACTAGGCACCCTTCTAATGATTGCAGAAACTAGTCCAACGGGAGATCCAGTTGCATCTTGATTAACACCAACTATTCCATATTTAAATGAATTTTTACCTGAAGCTTTATTTCTAGTACCATAATTAGATGAAGTATATCCCCTCTGAGTTATTTGAGAAATAACAGGATTTATAAAAAAGATAGCAAGTAATAATAAGACTTTTTTCATCCTAAATTATTAGTTTATAGTTAAATACAAAAATATACATTTTTTTATCTACCTTTATAGACTATCTAAAAAAATAATGAACAAAAATTGGTCAGACATAAATCAAATTTTCTTCCCTGATGGTGTTAGGTCGGTTTATTATGAAGGCAGAAGAGTTAAAAAGGTTGACATACAAATAGAAAGAAGTTGTCTAGAACTAACGTCATCGAATTATGACTGTTCAAATCTTCCAGACCACATTCATTATCTCCCAAGAAAACAAGCAGCTGAATATCTTGGATTGAGCGAAAGCACCCTTACTAGATATCATGAGAAAGGGACGCTTAAATGGATTACTAGAAGAAATAGAACTCCAATCTATCAAAGAGAAGCATTAGATATTTTTAAGCAAAAAAATCAATAAAAATATTACCTTAGACTTTCATTTTTAGTGAAATGGTAGTTAATTTTCATACTGTAAATCTTAAAAAAAGACACCCACTTCAAATAAGTAGGGGTATTCATGATAAGTCTCAAAATTTATTCATTGAAATAGTTAAAGATGGAATAACTGCATGGGGTGAGTCTGCTCCAGGAAAAACAGAAGGTGCTAAAAGTGCAGAAGAAGTCCAAGCTCATCTGACAAGATTAATAAATTCAGATATAAATAATTTATCGATTCACGAGGTTTATCAAAGGAGTAAAGAATTAAAAATACCCGCATGTGCTCAGGCTGGAATTGATATTGCATTATGGGACCTGAATGCTAAAAAGGCTAAACTTCCATTAAAAGATTTATTAGGTCTTCCTAAGCCTAATGTCCCTACTTCAATTACAGTTGGAATTAATCCTCCAGAAATAGTTAAGGAAAGAGTGGAAATGATAATAAGTAATCCACAAGTAAGAGCCTTAAAAGTTAAACTTGGTTCTCCTGAGGGCATTGAATATGATAAGCTAATTTATTCTCAAGTTATTGAATCAACAAAAAACTCAAATATTGCAATTCGTGTAGATGCAAATGGAGGATGGTCTTTAGATGAGGCAAAATTTATGATGAAATGGTTAGCTGAAAGAGATGCTGAATATGTCGAGCAGCCTCTGGTTGAGGGAGATGAAGATAAATTGAAATTTTTATTTGAAGGTAGACCTCTTCCAATTTTCATTGACGAATCGTGTAGGTTTGCTGAAGATGTGGCAAACAACTATAAATATGTGGATGGAGTAAATTTAAAGCTTATGAAATGTGGAGGTATAACTGAGGCTTTGAAAATTTTAAATGTTGCTAAATCTCATGGATTAAAAACTATGATTGGATGTATGAGTGAATCTTCTATAAGCATTTCAGCAGGAGCCTCAATAAGTGGAATTATTGACTATGTAGATCTTGACTCACATTATAATTTAAATCCAGATCCAAGTGAAGGAACCTCAATGATTGATGGTGTGACCATGATTAACTCATTACCAGGACACGGGGCAAAACTTAAAACAGAAAATTATGCTTAAGCCAACAGATAAAGTTGCTGTATGGATGGAATCTAGCCTTGATGATGATTATGGCAAGATGGGTATTAGCGCACTTAGATATCTTGATAATGAAATCTTATGTGTAGTAGATTCTGAGTTTGCTGGTAAAAATATTTCTGAGCTTTCAATTATAAAAAAAGACATTCCAATAGTAGAAAGTATTGAGCGAGCAAAATCAATGGGAGCCAACGTTCTTCTTTTAGGAGTGTTAACATCAGGTGGGATTAGACCTAAATCATGGGATGGTATTATTAAAGAAGCTCTAGAAAATGGAATGTCAATAATTAATGGACTTCATGATCAAATATCTCCTAGTTTTTCTAAATATATAGTAGATGATAACCAATGGATTTGGGATACTAGGGTTCCAAAGTTCATTCCTCAAATTGGATCTGCAAGAGCTGCTGACCTAAAAAACAAAAGGGTATTAATGATAGGGACAGACATGGCTGCAGGAAAAATGACTGTGGGTCTTGAATTGTATTCTTATTTAAAAGAGAAAAAAATAAACACCGGTTTTGTTGCAACTGGACAAGTTGGAATAACGGTTACAGGCAAGGGAATTCCTTTAGATGCATATAAATTGGATCATGCTTGTGGAGCAGTGGAAACTGCTGTTCTAGAACAAAAAGAAAAAGATATAGTAATAGTTGAAGGACAAGGGTCAATATTACATCCCGGAAGTACAGCAACTCTTCCTTTGATGAGAGGAACATGCCCAACTCATATGATTCTATGTCATATTGCCAGAAATGATTCATTAAGATCGCTGGAAAATATTAAAATTCCTGACTTAAAAAAATTTATAGAACTCAATGAAAGTCTAGCCTCAGTATTTGGAACCTATCCAAAAGCAAAAGTTATAGGAGTAGCACTAAACACTACCTTAATGTCAGAGCAAAAGGCAAAAGAGGTTATTAAGAATGTTGAAAAAGAAACTGGCATTCCTACTACAGATGTTGTGAGGTATGGAGGTGGAAAAATTTTTAGTTCATTAATATAGCTATTTGCAATGGTGGTCTGCAGCTCTAGTTGCTATTTGATTATTAGGCTTTACATTTACTTTATAACCCAACGAATTTGCCCATCCCTTGGTTGCAGAGATTAGCTTATTAGATTTATGATTTTCATCAGAATTGTAATCCATATCAATTTCAACCTTAACGCTTACCTGTTTAGTCAACCATTCTGCTACCTGAATGCTATATTCTGCCTCAAGCCAGAGTCTTTTCCAAATATCATTTATTGCCTCACACGAAGACTTACTTAAAATATAATGCACTCCCCTTGTTCCAAGCCTGTATGCTATTACACTTGTATAATTTGTTTTTTTTCCTACGTTTTGAGAGTCAGACCCTATATGAATTTTAGCATAAGGATATTTTTTTAATATAGAAAGTGTGTGATCTACGGGATCAATATTATTCCCTTTGACATCCTTAAAAAGTCTCATATTCTAAAATAAATATTATTTGTAAATTACAGTATTAATAAAAACTTAAATTATTAACTAATGAAAAATTTTATCCCAATTTTATTATTAATGCTTTCGTTTGGAAGTATTCATGCCCAAAAAACAAATAAATTAAAAAAAGAATTAATTAGCTCAATAGAGCAAAAGTCAAATGATCTTATAACAATAAGTGATAATATATGGGAAGCTGCAGAAGTTGCATTTAGAGAGGTAAAGTCTGCGGAATATTTAATCGAATATGCTAAAGAAAACGGCTTTACTGTTGAAGAAAGTGTTGCTGGAATGCCTACAGCATTCACTGCTACTTATGGAGAAGGGAAGCCAGTAATAGGAATTTTGGGAGAGTTTGATGCTCTTCCTGGTATATCACAAAAACGAGTTCCTTATAAGGATAAACTTCTAGAAGGTGGAGCCGGTCATGGCTGTGGACATAATTTATTTGGAACTGCTAGTTTAGGAGCTGCAGTAGCAATAAAAGAACTCATAGAGCAAGGAAAATTAACTGGAACAATTAAATTTTTTGGAACACCAGCAGAAGAAAAATTTTTTGGAAAACTTTGGATGATTAGAGAGGGATTATTTGAAGATGTTGATGTTGTTATGGACTGGCATCCAGCTGATCATACCGAGGCAAATGTCCAGCCCTCACTTGCCCTAGTTGATTTTATGGTTGAATATTCAGGCCAATCTGCTCATGCATCTGCAGATCCATGGAATGCTAGAAGTGCTTCAGATGCTTTGGAATTATATACACATGGAATAAATTCATACAGGGAACACATAAAACCAAGTGTAAGAATTCATTATCATATTCAAGATGCAGGTCAAGTTGTTAATGTTGTTCCTGATTATTCTAGAATTTGGGTGAGAGTAAGAGATATAACTAGAGAAGGAATGATTCCTGTTTATGATCAGGTTAAAAAAATGGCTGGAGGAGCTGCTATAATGGCTAATGTTGACCATAAAGTTTCATTAATTTCTGGAATTCACGATCTTCTTCCTAATAGAACAGGTGGCGCTGTTATGCAAAAAAACCTTGAAAATTTAGGAGATATTAACTATACTCAAGAGGAGGTCAATTTCGCAATTGAAATGCAAAAAGAAAATGGAAAACCTACAATAGGTATAGATGGAAAGATTAGACCTCTAAGAGAAACTCTTGAAAGCCCTGGTGGAGGTTCAACAGATGTTGGAGATGTTAGTTATAACGTTCCGGTTGTTAGTCTAGCAGTAACAGTTGCACCTAAAGATGTTCCATGGCACTCATGGTCTGTAGTTGCAAGTTCAGGAATGTCAATTGGACATAAAGGAATGCTTCATGCAACAAAGGCTTTGGGAATGACAATGATCGACATATTTAAGGATAAAAAATTAAGAGAAGAAATAAAAAAAGAGTTTGATGAAAGAAAGGGAGATTATATATATGATCCTTTTTTAAACCCCGGACCTCCTCCATTAGATTACGAGGATTAAATCCAAGATCTTTCCCTCATTTCTTTTGTAACAATTTTGGAGAGATATATTATAGCTATCATATTGGGGATTGCCATAAGTGCAAAAGCTACATCAATTAATCCAATCACAATTTCTACTGTCAAAATTGAAGAGATTACAATAGCCGCTATGTATATATAATTATAATACTTTCCTCTTTCAGGGGTTGTTAAAAAACCATAACATTTAACACCATAATAAGAATAAGTAAAAAGTGTAGATATTCCAAAGACGGAAATCATTATAATTAAAATATAATCCCCAAAACCAAAAAATAATCTTCTAAAAGCCTCAAGAGATAAAACAATTCCATTTAAATCAGTTTCTAGATAAGCACCAGAAATAATAATTATTAAACCTGTAATCGTACAGACTAAAATTGTATCTAGAATTGGACCTAACATTCCAACTAACCCTTCGTCTGTTCCTTTCTTTGATGTAGATTGACCATGATAAATTGGTGCTAATCCAACCCCACTTTCACTTGAAAAAACAGCTCTACGAATTCCAATTAACACGAGTCCCCAGAAACCACCCTGAACCATTGTATTAAAATTAAATGCTTCATTAAAAATTAGAGCAAATGTTGAAGGAACGACACTTGCATTGGACACTAAAATAAAAATTCCTAAAAGAAAATATAGAATAACCATAATAGGGACTAAACTTGAAGTAACTCTAACTATAGATTTAAGACCACCAAAAATTACCAAAGAAGTTAGGATGGTAAATATTACTCCAATTATTAACTTCCAGTTACCATCGCCAATATTTAAAAAACTATTTGGATCTAGGACGTCAATGTAAGACTGAGCTAGTTGATTAGCTGTAAAAGCAGGAAGTACACCTACTAATCCTGCAACTGAAAACCAAATTGCTAAGGGTCGCCCCCACTTTTTGATACCTAAAGTCATATAGTACATTGGACCTGCTAGATAATTACCATCTTTATCTTTATCTCTTAAACTAACAGCTAGGGAGCATGAAAAAAACTTTATTGTAGCTCCAATTAGAGCAGTAACCCACATCCAAACTAGTACTCCAGGTCCGCCTTGGTGAATTGCAATGGAAACTCCCGAAATATTACCAAGACCGACAGTAGCGGCTAAAACAGCAGACAAGGCTTGGAACCTTGAAATACCAACGCTTGATTTGTCTTTTTTTAGAAGAAGTTTAAACCCGGTCGAAATTTTCAACAAAGGGTTTGCACGAGAAATAATTGTTAGATAAATTCCTCCTCCAATTATTAGAAATAACATTACCCAATTTAGAGGAACTATAATCTGATTGATAAGATTTTCAATAGTATTAAATAATCCAGTCATGTCGAAAATTAACGATTAAATTTTGAAAAGAATACTTTCTTTTTTAATTTATTAGAAAATTAGAAATTATGCAATCAAGAAGAGAGTGGTTCAAATCTTCAATAGGGTTAGGAGGGTTAATAATGGTACCTTCTATATTAACTGCTGAAGAAATAAAAAAATACAATCCAAGACCGGCAACTAATATTGTAAAGTTAAGCTCAAATGAGAATCCTTATGGTCCTTCAGAAAGAGTAAGAAATGCTATTAAAGATTCATTTGGGGATGCATGTAGGTATCCATATGAATATATCTTGGAACTACAGAAATCTCTTGCTAAAAAACATAACGTTTCTCCAGAAAGCATTGTTATTACAGGAGGGTCTAATGAAGCGCTAAGGGTAACAGGATTAGCTGTTGCAGATGATGGTGGTGAAATAGTTGCTGGACAACCAACCTATTTAGCACTTATGAGTTATGCTGAAGCATGGGGTGGAAAAATTAAATGGGTTCCAGTAGACTCTAACAAGGGATATGACTTGGGTAAAATTGAGGAAGCTATTGATGCTAAAACAAAGATGGTTTTCATTGCAAATCCAAATAATCCAACAGGCACACTATTAGAAAAATCATCATTAAGTGATTTTTGTGAAAGAACGTCAGAAAAAACAATAGTTTTTTGCGATGAAGCATATTATGATTATATAGAAGAACCTGAATATCCATCAATGGATTACTTAGTCAGAGAAGGTAAAAATGTGATTGTATCAAGGACCTTTTCTAAGGTCTATGGTATGGCTGGCTTGAGAATAGGATATTTAGTGTTGAAACCAGATTTAGCAGATAAGTTATTTGGTGAATATTCACCTTATGGAAGAAATAAGATTATGGCACAGACAAATGTCCTTGCTGTTGCAGCAGCTTCGGAAGCATTAAAGGATAAAGAATTTTATTCTTTCTCCTTAAAAAAAGCAAGCCAGGAAAAAGATAAAATATATAAGTTATTAGATCATTTAGATCTTAAGTATGTCAAATCGAGTACAAATTTTGTCTTTTTTGAATCTCAAAAACATATTGATGATTTATCTAAAGAAATGTTAGATAAAGGAGTTAGAATAGGAAGAGCATTTCCCCCATTCTATGACTGGTGTAGAATTAGCACAGGGACAAGTCAAGAAGTTGATAAGTTTATTTCTGCAATGTTAGAGGTATACAGCTAATTCTTATAAATAATATACGTCGCTTTCACTCCTGTTGCTAAATTCCATCTATTGGTGCCCACCAGTTTGCCTTGGTCATCATAGACAATAATTTCTGCTGTATTTGGACCTGAGCTCCCTTGGTTTAGTGCAACAAAGTCTACGACGTTAAACCCGCTTTTCAAGTCAAGTTTAAAACCTTTTGCTTTTTCAGTTAATAAAATTGCTGGCATAACAACCTCATCGTTTACTTGGATTTTAATTAAATCCCCATCGGGATATTCATGATCTCTTAAAATTATATTTACATACTCTCCATCATTTCTGATTTCCCCAAGAAACATGTCTACTTTAAATTGATTTACATTTTTATTTGACTCAGATTCTTTTTTATTTAATCTTGATAGATAGAAACCATTTGAATTAATAAATCTTTCTGGTCTTTTCTTTTCAACCTTTGCATCAGGAAAGAAATTTTTTTTATTTTTTTCTTCTAATTTTTTTAAAAATGGATTCTCCTTTTTTTTAAGATTTAAAAGAGAGTTTTTTGATTTAGAATTTGATATAGAAAATGGCTTTCCAGATGGACTATTAGAGTTATCTTGAGAATAAGTACCTCCAATAAACATTAATGAAAACAGAAAATAAATTAAATATTTATTATCTTGAATCAACCTAATAATTTTATACTAAGATAAACCTTTAACATGCAATTAGAAAACATCGATTGGCTAATTATTTCGGCTTTTTTTATCCTTTCATTGGCAATTGGAATAATTGTTTCAAAAAAATCAGGAAAAGATGTAACGGAATTTTTTCTTTCAGGAAGAAAAATGCCTTGGTGGCTTCTTGGGATTTCAATGGTAGCGACCACTTTTTCAGCCGACACTCCTAACCTGGTAACCGATATTGTTAGAACCAATGGTGTTGCTGGAAACTGGATATGGTGGGCATTCCTATTAACGGGGATGTTAACAGTTTTTGTATATGCAAAACTTTGGAGAAGATCAGAGGTTTTAACTGATCTTGAGTTTTATGAATTAAGATATAGTGGAAAAGGAGCAGCCTTCTTAAGAGGCTTCAGAGCTTTCTATTTAGGGGCAATCTTTAATGTTCTTATTATGGCTAGTGTTTGTTTAGCAGGTATAAAAATTGGAGGAGCATTACTTGGATTAAGTCCAGTTGAAACACTTTTAATTACATGTACAATTACGGTTGTATATAGCTCAATAGGAGGTTTAAGAGGAATTATTATAACAGATTTTTTCCAGTTTATATTAGCAATGGTAGCTACCTTTTGGGCTGCATATGAGATTGTGAATTTACCTCAAGTAGCAGGGCTTACCAATCTACTTAATCATCCAGATGTTATACCAAAGCTAAATTTAATTCCAGATATAGCCGATACTGATTTATTTATAGCAGTATTTATTATCCCCCTTGCAGTTCAATGGTGGGCTGTTTGGTATCCTGGAGCTGAACCAGGAGGAGGAGGGTATGTTGCGCAAAGGATGTTGTCAGCAAAGGATGAAAAAAATGCAATTTGGGCGACACTTCTTTTCAACTTTATGCATTACGCTATTAGACCATGGCCATGGATTTTAATTGCATTGGCATCAATTGTAGTCTTCCCTGACTTAGACTCTCTTCGAGTAGCTTTTCCAAATACTATTGTAGGAAATGATTTAGCTTACCCAGCAATGATTTCGTTTCTTCCTCCAGGACTTTTGGGTTTATTGGTTGCCTCACTAATTGCTGCATTTATGTCAACAATATCAACTCACTTGAATTGGGGATCATCATATCTAGTTCATGATTTCTACAGAAGATTTTTTGTAAAGGATAAGTCAGAAACTCACTATGTGTCTATGGGTAGAGTTTTTACTGTTTTGTTAATGATATTCTCTGCATTTTTTGCACTTTTCCTAAACAATTCTCTTCAAGCATTTGGAATAATACTTCAAATTGGTGCAGGAACGGGTTTAATTTTTATTCTTAGATGGTTTTGGTATAGAGTAAATGTTTATAGCGAATTAACAGCTATGATAGTTTCTTTTGTAGTTGCTATTATGTTTGAATTTGTTATTCCTAATAACTTTTCTGTTGAAGAAAAACTTATCATTGGAGTTACGATCACTACAATTTCTTGGCTTATTGTAACGCTTATTACTCCACCATCAAGTATGGAAACTCTTCAAAATTTTTACAAGAAAATTCAACCAGGAGGACCAGGCTGGAAAAAAGTGATAGAGGAGTCAGAAGCTAAAGGCATAAACATAACTGGAAAAAAAGAGAAATGGGATGTCCCTAGCGGTATATTGTGTATGCTATTTGGAAGCATCTCTGTTTATAGTATCCTTTTTGGAATTGGCTATTTACTTTATTCGAAAACTACTACAGGAATAATATTTATGTTAATCTCAGTACTTTCTGTTATAGCTCTTATGAAATTCTGGAAGAGACTCTCAACTGAAGATTAGCCAAGAAGCATTCCAACAAAAGTTGCTGATAATAAGGAGACTAATGTCCCAGCAATCATTGCTTTAAAACCTAACTCAGTTAATAATTTTGATTTTCCTGGAGCAAGTATTCCAATTCCTCCAATTTGAATTCCTATAGAAGCAAAATTTGCAAAACCACACAACATAATTGTTGCCATTATAACAGACTTCTGATAGGTTAAGTGTAAAGCACTACCAACATCTTGAAGACTAGCAAGTTCTATATAGGCTACAAATTCACTAGCAGCAAGCTTAACTCCAAGTAGCTGACCCATAAGATATATATCTTCATACGCTATTCCAATTAGCCACATAAGAGGAGCAAATAAACACCCTAAGATTAATTCAAGAGAAAAAGATTCATAATCAGTGTTTTGTAATAACCAATTATTAAGGCCAAAGACATCGGCGATTTGATAAAAAATCCCATTTACAAGAGCGATAAGAGCAAGAAAGACAAGAAGCATAGCTCCAACATTTACAGCCATTTTTATTCCATCTCTTGTGCCATTGGTAATTGCAGAGAGTAAATTCGTACCAGTAACATCTGTACTAATTTCAATATTTTTAGTAACCTCTTCAGTTTGCGGAAACATCAATTTCGAAATAACAATTGCTCCTGGAGCCGCCATTACAGAGGCTATAATCAAATTTTTTGCGACCTCTATTCTTTGAATAGGATCATCGCCTCCCAAAAAACCAATATAGGCAGCAAGCACACTTCCTGCAACTGTTGCCATCCCACCAGTCATTAGGAGAAAGTATTCTGATTTATTCATTTTGTCCAAGTACCCTTTTACTAAAAGAGGCGCTTCGGTTTGTCCTAAGAAAATATTACCAACTACAGCCAAACTTTCCTGACCAGAAATATTTAGGAATTTGGTTAACATCCATGCTAATCCAGATACTACTTTTTGAATAATGCGATAATAGTATAGTACTGAGGTTAGAGCGGAGAAGAAAATAATTACGGGTAAAACTTGAAAAACAAATATTTCACCATACTTAGAGGAATCGGCTAACTCACCAAAAAGAATTTTAGACCCTTGATTTGTAAATGTAACTATAGCTAGAAACCCCTGCCCTATCTTTTCAAAAATCATTCGAACAAATTCAACCCTTAAAACAGCTACAGCAATAACTAACTGAGTAGAAAGCCCAATAATTATTGTCTTCCAATCAATTCTTTTTTTATTGTTGCTAAATAGGTATGCAATTAAAATTATAGAACTTAAACCTATAATTCCCCTTACTATCGATGTGATTGACATCCCCCCGTGTGGAATTATTTCCATTAAAAAAGTTTTACTAAAAATAATAAATATTATTAGCTTTGAATCAAAATTCAAAGTATATATGAAATCCTACTTAACTTCAGTATTCTTTTTTTTATTACTATTGATTTCTTGTGGAGGTTCAAAAACTAATTTGAACGACTCTTTGCTAACTGGAACTGTTAATCAAAATAATAATACTACTCAGGTCAACACAAATAATCAAGGTAATTCCTCAACTATTCAAACACCATCTTATTCTTTTGGAAATGAACTGGTTTGGAGTGATGAATTTGATCAGGATGGCCCTGTTTCATCAGATAATTGGAATATTGAAACTGTTCCCCCTGATAATGGAAGTTGGTACAACGGAGAGCTTCAATATTATACAGATAGAGAAGAAAATATTAAAGTTGAGGATGGATTCCTTAATATAACAGCAAAAAGAGAGGATTTCAGTGGTAAATTATACACTTCTGCTAGAATACATACCCAAGACAAATATGAATTTAAGTATGGTAGAATTGAAATGAGAGCAAAACTCCCGAATTGGGAGGGTATGTGGCCAGCTTTTTGGATGATGGGAGCTAATTATGACACGTTAGGATGGCCTTTCTGTGGTGAGCTTGATATTTTAGAACATGGAGACTATGTTAAATCCTCCACAATTGATGACCCTGGTTTAATTTCTTCGGCGGTTCATTATGGACCTTCAGACCACAAATCACAATATGCAACTATTCCAAACACAATATATTTTGATACTGGTCAAGAGAATTTTGTTAGAGCTGAAACAACAATAGAAAACCCATTTGAAGATTTTCACACTTACTCTCTTCAATGGGCTCCAGATAAACTGGAATTCTATGTTGATGAAGAATTATATTTTGAGTTTCCATTGGCAAGTCAATCATCACCTTTTGATAAGCCATTTTTTATGTTAATTAACTTAGCGGTTGGAGGGCATTGGACAGACGGGTTTGTTGCGTCAGGCTTTACAGAGGCTACATATAAAATAGACTATGTTAGGGTATATCAATAAGATCTTTTTAGTATTCCCATTATTTATTTTTTCAAATGTACAAGACTCAATACAGAAGATTGATCTTGATAATGTGATTGTAAAGTCAACAAAGATTAATTCTAACAAGAAAGAGATCCCCCTATCTGTCTCAATAAAAAACTTTAGAGATGAGAAAAATTATAATTCTCAATCTTCATTCTCAGACTTTACGAGAAATACTCCAGGACTATTTACAAGTTCCTCAAACAATTTTTCTCAAGATCTTAGAATTTCAATTAGAGGTTTTGGAGCGAGGTCTGCGTTTGGCATAAGAGGAATAAAGTTAATAGTTGATGGGATACCTGAAACAACACCAGATGGTCAAAGTCAACTGGATAACCTTCCATTAGGACTTGTTTCTAGTGTTGAAATACTTAGAGGTCCTAACGCAAATCTATATGGAAATTCTTCAGGAGGTGTTATTAGCATAAATACTTTGACAAAATCATCAGAGAAACACTATAGATATTCGGGAATTTTCGGAGCCTATCAATATCAATCTCTTCAAAGAACAAGGATTTTAGATTGGAATAGCTCAAGTTTAATAATTCATTATGATAAAAGAAGATCAAATGGTTATAGAGATCAAAGTGGTTATAAATCAAACATTCTAAATCTAAAATATATTAATGATTTAGATAATAAAAATAAGATAGTATGGCAGATTAATTATACAGACAGTCCATATGCATATGATGCAGGAGGTCTAAAACTTAGTGAAGTTGAAAATGACCGAAGACAAGCAAGGAAGAATAACATTGACTATGATACATATGAAAAAGTTAAACATTTAAAGACTGGTGTTTCGTGGAATCATAAAAGGAACGAAAATTCATTCTTTGATAGTTATTTCTTCTATCAAAAAAGAGACTTTTTTACTAAGTTACCATTCAACTTTGGTGGAGTCATATCGCTTGACAGAGACTATTATGGTTTTGGAACAAAATATACTAAAAGATATGCTTTGGATAATCGAAGCAGAACTCTTGTTCTGGGGCTTGATTATCTAAATCAATCTGACGAAAGAAAACGATACAAGAATGATCTTGGTGTTAAGGGTGAAATAACTTTTGATCAAATAGAGAGGTTTAAAAGTACTGGCCTTTACATTCTAAGTCAGACTAGATATGATTCAGGCTTTCTAGTACGATATGGAATTCGATATGATGTCAATATTATACGCACTGATTCATCTAGCTCAATTATGTTAGACAAGCTTAATCCATCTCTTGGTCTTTCCTATAAAGTTAATTCTAATGACAATATTTTCTTTTCATTTGGGACAAGCTTTGAAACCCCTACATTGAATGAGCTTTCAAATAATCCAAATGGAGAAGGCTTAAATGAAGATCTTAAATCAAGCTCTTCTCTCAACTATGAAATTGGATGGAGAAAAGCAGTGTCCAACTTAACTTTGGAGGCCATTGCTTATGTTATTAGCTCAGAAAATGAAATTCTACCATATGAACTTGAGCAGTTTCCAGGAAAAAACTTTTACCAAAATGTTGGTTCTACTTCTAGATATGGATTAGAACTTAACTCTCAGCTATCTTTTAAAGGAGGGAAAATTAATTTATCCTACACATTAAGTAAAAATAAGTTTGAAGATTTTATAATTGACAATAATAATCTTGCAGATAATTTAATCCCTGGTATTCCTAGTCAAATGTTAGACTTAGATTTAATTTTTAAACTTTCTAGAGGGAGATCGTTGATCATCTCTAATAGATTGATTGGTGAAAGATATGCTGATAACGCTAATGAAACACTTATAAGTTCTTATAATCTACTTAACATTAAATACTCAAAAGAAATATTTAAAAAAAGTGAAATATTTTTAGGAGTAAATAATGCTTTTAACCAAGAATATTTCGATAATATTAGGATAAATGCTTTTGGAAAAAGATATTATGAGCCTGCTCCAAAAAGAAATTTCTATTTTGGTATAAATCTTTCGTTTTGATTAGAGTTATAAATTTAGTCACCTTTTTAATTATTTCAATTTCAGTAAACAGTCAGTCAGAATATATATATATCCTAGGTAATACTCAAGATGCAGGCTTACCTCACATAGGCTGCCAACATCCATTCTGTGAAGATAATTTTAATGTATACGAAGAGCACTACACAACTTCAATTGCAGTAGTTAACTCAGATTTAAAAAAGTATATTCTTTTTGAGGCAACTCCTGATATTACATTTCAATTGAATAATTTAAAGAAAAACATATTTGATGAATTTCTACTTCCAGAATCTATATACATTACACATGCTCATATTGGTCACTATACTGGTTTGATGTATTTTGGAAGAGAAGCTTTAGGTTCGAAGGAACTTATAGTAAGAGTTTTGCCTAGGATGAGTAATTTTTTACAAAATAACGGTCCTTGGAGTCAGTTAGTTGATATAAATAACATAAAAATCAAGGAAATAAATTTTGGATCAAGCACTAAAGAGCTAGCCAATATAGACATAACACCTGTTAAAGTTCCGCATAGAGACGAGTATTCTGAGACAGCAGGGTA
>Ga0115003_10000898_pt1 | contig 26585 bp, 24 predicted proteins | sample ArcticOcean_MG_C_7_FD_88736 | JGI IMG/M metagenome (GOLD analysis project Ga0115003, IMG submission 88736) | Marine microbial communities from western Arctic Ocean - ArcticOcean_MG_CB11_88 | ecosystem: Environmental > Aquatic > Marine > Oceanic | place: Arctic Ocean: Canada Basin | collected... | reverse complement strand
GTTTCAATTGCAGAAAATTTTTCATCAACCTTTTTAAACTTTTTTCTTATTCTTTTTACATGGCTATCAATAGTTCTATCTTCTATTTCAGTGTTTTCCTTATATGCGATATCCATTAAGTGCCCTCTTTCTTTTATTACACCGGGTCTTTTAGCCAGCTCCTTAACTATAAGAAATTCGGTAGTTGTTAACTTGTCTGGCAAGGCTTTACCATTCCACTCACATTCTAACTGTGAGGGGTCAAGCTTAAGTTTTCCATGTATAATTAAATTTTTTGTTTCATCTATTACATCATTTTTTTTTCTTAATTGAACTTTAATTCTTTCAATTAAAATTTTAATTGAAAAACCGCCAGATTTTTTTACAAAGTCGTCAGCTCCTAATTTCAATCCTAGTAGTTCATCAACCTCTTCGTCTTTCGAGGTTAAAAAAATAATTGGAATAGATGTTTTTTTTCGAAGTCTTTTTAGTAGTTCTTCTCCATCCATTCTCGGCATTTTTATATCTATTACAGCAAGATCTGGGGGGCTTCTTGTAAGCCCTACAAGTGCAGACTCACCGTCAATGTAAGTTTGAACTTTAAAGCCCTCTCTTTCTAAAGCGATACTTATTCCAGTGAGAAGATTTCTGTCATCATCGACTAATGCAATTGTTTGGGTCATATAATATTTTATTAATTATTCATTTATCTTAATTAAATTGTCAAAATTTAGGCATTATTTAATCTAATTAATGTGCTTCTCCCCAATTATTTCCTGAGTTTATAGTAACTTTTAACGGTACGGAAAACATATGAAAATCAGAACTAGAAACTGAAACCATTAATTCTTTAATTTTTTCTCTGACATATTTTTCGTCTTTAACTGAACATTCAAATATTAATTCATCATGAATTTGTAATAACATTTTAGCTTTCATCTTTTTATTATTTTTAATTTCATTTTCTATTTTAATCATCGCTAATCTAATTATGTCTGCTGCAGATCCCTGTATTGGAGCATTAATTGCTGCTCTCTCTTGAAAGCTGCGTACACTAAAATTTTTATCATTTATACCTCGAAGGTGAATCCTTCTGCCAAAAATATTGCTTACAAATCCATTTTTTCTACAGGTTTTAATTGTTAAATTCATATATTCTTTAATTTCAGGAAATTTCAAAAAATATGAATTAATAAACTCTAAAGCCTCTTGATTAGATACTGAAATTTGTTTGGCTAATCCGTATTGAGTGATGCCGTATATAATACCAAAATTTATAGCTTTAGCTTTTCTTCTTAAATCATCGTTTATTTTACTAAGCGATACATTAAAAACTTGGCTTGCTGTTAAGCTGTGTATATCCTCTTTGTTCTTAAAAGCTTTTTTTAATTCTTTCACGTCTGCAATGTCTGCCAGTATTCTCATTTCAATTTGGTTATAATCTGCTGAAATTAAAATATTTTTATTTTCTGCCACAAATGCCTTTCTAATTTCTCTTCCATCTTCTGATTTTATTGGAATATTCTGTAAATTTGGATCACTTGAAGCCAATCTTCCAGTGTTCGTTGCAGCTAATAAAAATGATGTGTGCACTCTTTTAGTTTTTTTACTAATATGATTTTGAAGTGCATCAGAATAAGTGTTTTTAAGTTTTGAGACCTGTCTCCATTCTAATATCAATTTAGGAAACTTATGACCCGTAGTAGCAAGGTCTTCAAGTACATTTGCATTCGTTGCCAAACTGCCTTTTTTAGTTTTTTTTAATTTAGCAATCTTGAGGTCATTATAAATAATTTCTCCAAGTTGTTTGGGTGATCCGATATTAAACTCTTTTCCTGCAACTAAATAAATTTCTTTTTCTGTAGTTTTTAATCTTTTATCAAATTTTTTTGAAAGTTTTTTTAAATATAGGTCGTCAACCTTAATTCCATTAGTTTCTAGTTGTGAAAGTAGTTTTACCATTGGCTTTTCAAATGATTCGTAAATTTTGTTTAATTTTTCTTCATCAAGCCTTACTTTAAGAAGTTTGTATAATCTAAGAGTAACATCAGCGTCTTCTGCTGCATATTCAGTAGCTTCTTTTAATTCGACATCTGAGAAATTTAACTGCTTTTTGCCAGTTCCTACTACATCCTTATATTTAATAGTTTTATGATTTAAGTGAATCTCAGAAAGTGTATCTAAGTTATGTCTATTTGTTCCTGCGTCTAACGTATAGGAAATCAGCATTGTATCTTCAATAGAATTAATTTCAATTCCGTTACGTTTCAATATTATGTAGTCATACTTTATATTTTGTCCGACTTTCTTGATGCTAGCGTCCTCTAAAATGAGTTTTACCTTTTTTAAAATTATCTCTTTTTTTATACCTTTTATTTTTTTATGATCTATGGGTATGTAGCAAGCTTTATTTGAACCATAGCTAAATGAAATTCCAACTAAATTTGCTTCTTGAGGGTTTAAAGATGATGTTTCAGTGTCGACAGCGATTATAGATTGTTCACTTAAAATATTTATTAATTTATCCAAATCTTTTTCACTTGTAATGCTATCGTATTTTTTTACATTTATTTTTGTTATTTCTTTTTTAATAATTGTTCCAGATGGTTCCTGAATATTACTTGATTCGCCATAAAAACTTATTGCTTGACTAAGAAGTCTACTAAATTCCATTTCTCTTAAGAAATTATAAAGCTTATCTTTATCGACCTCCTTCATTATAAAACTATTAAAACTTTCTTTAACTGGAACGTCATCTTTGAGTGTAACAAGTTTTCTACTTATTAAAGCTTTATCTTTATTATTTAATAAAGTTTCTCTTCTTTTGTTTTGAGGAATCTCGTTGGCATTTTTAAGTAAATTATCTAAGTTTTTATATTTGTTAATTAGTTCTGATGCTGTTTTAATTCCTATTCCAGGAACACCAGGAACATTATCTGATGGATCTCCTGCTAAAGATTGAACGTCTATAACTTGATTTGGTTTTACTCCAAATTTTTCAATAACTTCTTTTTCTCCTAAAACTTTACTTTTCATTGGATCGTAAAGTCTTACTTTGTTGGACACTAATTGCATTAAATCTTTATCTGAAGAAATTACTGTTACACGTGCGCCTGCTTCAACAATTTGTTTGGCATAAGTGGCTATTAAATCATCAGCTTCGTAATTAATTAGTTCTATTGAAGGTAGATTGAATGCTTTCACAGACTTCCTAATGTATGCAAACTGAGGAGCTAAATCATCAGGTGCTTCTGCTCTGTTGGCTTTATATTCTTTATAAATATCATTTCTAAAATTTTTTCTTGCTGAGTCAAAAATTACCGCAAAGTGGGTAGGTTTTTGATACGAGTCGTCAGATCTTGAATCCTCTAATAATTTAAATAGCATCGAACAAAATCCGCTCACTGCGCCAGTAGGCAATCCATCACTTTTTCTAGATAGGGGTGGTAAGGCATAATAAGCTCTAAAGATATATCCGGATCCATCAATAAGATAAAAATGATCTGTTTTTTTTAAAGAACTCATATATATATAATACCTTAAATTTCTTGTGATAATTAATTAAACTATGAACAAGACTGCATTAACTGTTGAAAATCTAACAAAGATTTACTCTAGTAAAAAAAAGACAGAAGATAAAAAAGCACTAAATAATTTAAGCTTTGAAGTTCAACAAGGCGAGGTTTTTGGTTTGCTTGGACCAAATGGTGCTGGCAAAACTACGTTTCTCAGTATTTTATCTGGCATAGTTATTAAAACTGAAGGTAAGGTAAATGTTTGGGGATTTGATCTTGATAAAAATCCAAGGCAAGTTAGGGCCTCTATTGGAATAGTTCCACAGGAAGTAAATTTAGATGCCTTCTTTAGTCCAAGGAAGTTACTTGAACTTCAGGCAGGACTATATGGCGTGCCTTCAGAGGAGAGAATTACTAATATAATTTTAAAAATGGTTGCACTTGAAAATGAGGCCGATGCATATTCTAGAAGTTTATCAGGTGGAATGAAGCGAAGATTGTTAATTGCAAAAGCAATGGTTCATCAACCCCCTATTTTAGTATTGGATGAGCCAACAGCTGGTGTAGATGTGGAATTGAGAAAAAATCTTTGGAACAATGTGAGAGAGTTGAACAAGTTGGGTGTAACAATAATTTTAACCACTCACTACCTTTTTGAAGCTCAGGAAATGTGTGATCGAATAGCTATAATAGACAAGGGCAATCTTGTTGCTTTAGACACCACTCAAAAACTTATAGATAGAATACAAACAAAAAAAATTACCTTTAAAGTAGAAAAAGTAGAAAAAAATCAAAAATTTAATTTTGATGGAATAGTGTTTAATGTTATCAGCGAAAATACTATCAAAATAGTTTATGAAAAAAATTCTCACAAATTAGAAGAAATATTGAATTTTTTTAAAAAAAATGATTTAAAGATTCTTGACATTGCAACAGAAGATGGTGATTTAGAGGATGTTTTTTTACAATTAACAAATAACTAGATTTAATTTAAAAAAGTAGTAAAAATACATATATGGAATTAATAAAAAGTATAAAATATTCAAAACTAACAAAAATTTTATTTATTGCTTTAATGGGATCTATAATTCTAGCTATTTCTTCAAAAATAAAAGTCCCCTTTTATCCTGTTCCTATGACTATGCAAACTTTAGTAGTTTTATTTATTGGTGTAGCATTTGGATGGAGACTGGGTGTAGCAACTGTAAGTTTATATCTTTTTGAGGGAATTATTGGTTTGCCTGTTTTCTCTGGTTCTCCAGAAAAGGGTGTTGGTTTAATTTACTTCACAGGACCAACTATGGGATATTTATTAGGATTTTTGTTCACTACCTTTTTTGCTGGCTTATTTGATTATAATAAAAATATATTTATGAATTTTGTTAAATTAACTTTCGCTACTAGCTTTATTTATTTACTTGGTATGTTGTGGCTGGGTAACTTGATAGGCTGGGATAAACCAATATTTAAATTTGGTGCACAGCCTTTTTTATTAGCGGAGTTGTTTAAGATTCTCATAATTACTTTTGCAGTTTCTAAGGTAAAAAAATTTAGAGAATTGATTTAGTCTTATCTTGGTGATCTTTTAGAAAGTATTCTTTGAAGAGTTCTTCTATGCATTTTTAGTCTTCTAGCGGTCTCAGAGACGTTTCTGTTACAAAGCTCAAATACTCGGTGAATGTGTTCCCACTTTACTCTATCGGCAGACATGGGGTTCTCAGGTGGCTTAGCCTTCGATTCTGGTGAGGCCAGTAAGGCAGCTTCAATATCATCAGCATCTACTGGTTTTGCGATATAATCTATAGCTCCAGCTTTAACGGCTGCAACTGCAGTAGGTAAATTACCGTATCCAGTTAACATTACTATTCTAGAATCTTTTTTTATGACTGAAAGTTCTTTGATAACATCTAAACCGTTTCCGTCCTCAAGCCTTAAATCTACGACTGCGAAATTTGGTGGAGAATTTTTAACAATATTTAGGCCCTCTTTCACAGTTTTAGCCTCTTTAACACTAAAACCTTTCTTTTCCATGGCTCTAGAAAGTCTTCCTCTTAAAGGATCGTCATCATCTACAATAAGTAAGGTCTTATCCTCAAAATCTGAAATTTTAAGCTGAATTGGGTTTGTTGCAGTGTTTACCATAAATCTTATATAGGCATGCATATTAAAATTGCAACCACATATTGTTCTTTTTTTTCTTTACATAAAGTAAAAAAAACTTTAAATGCAAAAAGATAAGGTTTTTTTATAAAAATTTTTTAGAAACCTTTCTGTGTAAATAAAAAAGGAACACATAAGATGCAAAAATTTAAGAACGTTAACAAATTAGTTGACGCACTGAAGCCAGATTATCCCGTATATTGCATACGGCCTGAAGCTATAAAAATATCTACAGATTTTTTCAAAAAAAATTTTCCTGGTAAAGTACTATATGCTGTTAAAACTAATCCTAATGAAGATGTGCTAAAACACATCATATCAAATGGTATTGAACATTTTGACGTAGCCTCAATTAGTGAAATTAAATTAATTAAAAAATTAAAACCAGAAGCAAAATTATATTTTATGCATACTGTAAAAAGCAGAGAAAATATAACTGAAGCTTATTTTAAATTTGGTGTTAGAAATTTTGCTTTAGATACTAAAGATGAGCTTCAAAAAATTCTTGAGTCCACGAAGCAAGCTAAAGATTTAAATCTATACGTTAGAATAGCTATTTCAAATGAGCATGCAGAGATAGATCTATCTAGAAAATTTGGAGCTTTACCAGGTGAGGCCTTGGGACTTGTAAGATTGTGCAAAGAACATTCTAAAAAAATAGGAATTAGTTTTCACGTTGGTTCACAATGTATGCATAAAATTTCTTTTTCGAAAGCTATTAATGAAGTTGGAAATATAATTAAAAAAACTAAAATAGTTCCTGATGTAATTAATGTTGGAGGAGGATTCCCTTCAATTTATCCAAATTTAAATCCTGAACCTTTAAATAATTATATAAATGAAATTAAAAAAGCACTGGCTAAATTAAAAATACCTACTGTACCAGAATTAATTTGTGAACCAGGAAGAGCGATAGTAGCAGAAAGCGGGTCTACGATAATTAAAATCATCTTAAGAAAAAAACAAAAACTTTATATAAACGATGGAACTTATGGAACGCTGTTTGATGCAGGAGTTCCCAATTTCATTTTTCCAAGCAAGATGATATCTAGTGGTAAAACTCAGTCAAAAAAATTAAGTGCCTTTAGTTTTTTTGGACCCACTTGTGATAGTCTAGATTATATGAGAGGCCCTTTTTTACTTCCAAGTAATATTAAAGAGGGTGATTATGTTGAGTTAGGTCAATTAGGTGCTTATGGCTTAAGTTTCAGAACAAAGTTTAATGGATTTTATTCAGATCAAATATTTGAATTAAAAGACAAGCCAATAATGTCAATCTATGAAGAATCAAGTAAGTTTGATTACTTGGTCGCTTAATGAATAAAAAAGATAACCCAAACATTGGACATAATAAAAAACCACTTTTAAACAAACCAGTAGAACACATAGACATAACTTCATTTGATGCTCGTAAAATTATTGACTCAATGGGGAAAATGTCTTTTACATCAAGAGATACTGCAAGAGCAGCTGAAATTTTTAATGAAATGATTGCAGATAAAAACTGTACAATTTTTTTAACTTTAGCAGGTTCTACTTCTGCTGCAGGATGCATGAAACTTTATGCGGATTTAGTAAAATACAATATGGTCGACGCTATAGTGGCTACAGGGGCATCAATAATAGACATGGACTTCTTCGAAGCACTAGGCTTTAAACATTACCAAGGCTCTCAATTCCAAGATGACACGGAACTTAGGGATAATTATATAGATAGAATTTATGATACATACATTGACGAAGAGGAACTTCAAGCATGTGATAAAGCCATTTGTAATATTGCTAATTCATTAAAACCTAAATCATATACTTCAAGAGAGTTTATTAGAGAAATAGGTAAATATTTAAAAACAAATGCCAAAAAAAAAGATTCTTTAATCGAAACCGCATATGATAATAACGTTCCAATATTTTGCCCTGCTTTTACTGATAGTTCTGCTGGATTTGGTTTAGTTATGCACCAGGAACAAAATCCAGTAAATCATATGACCGTAGATTCTATTAGGGAATTTAGAGAATTGACTGAAGTTAAGTTACAATCTAATCAATCTGGCCTTATGATGGTGGGTGGTGGTGTACCAAAAAATTTTGTGCAAGATACAGTCGTTTGTGCTGAACTATTAGGCAAAAAAGTTAATATGCACAAATATGCAATACAGATAACTGTAGCTGACACAAGAGATGGTGCTTGCAGTAGTTCAACTTTAAAAGAGGCTAGCTCATGGGGTAAAGTTGATATCACAAAAGAGCAGATGGTTTTTGCTGAAGCTACTAGTGTTCTTCCATTAATTGCTAGTGACGCTTACCACCGTGGAAATTGGAAAGATAGATCCAGAAAAAATTTTTCTAAGATTTTTAAGAATTAAATGGATTATTTAGCTCAAAAAAAAGGTTTTCTTGGTTATGAGGCTGATACAAAAATAAAAAATAAAGTTGTCGTGATTCCCTTTGGTTTAGAAAAATCAGTAAGTTATGGTAGAGGCACTAAAAATGGCCCAAAAGAAATTATAAAAGCATCTCACCAAGTGGAGTTATTTGATGAAGAGTTAAATAAGGAACCTTATAAATCAATTGGAATTAAAACACTTAAATCGTTTCCAATAAAAAAAAATCTTAAACTTGCAATTGATCAATTGGGTAAAATTAATGAAAAAATTATATCTGATAATAAATTCCCGTTAGTTTTAGGGGGCGAACACTCTATAACACCTGGTTCGATTAAACCTTTTACTAAAAAATATAAAGAATTAATTTTACTTCATTTTGATGCTCATGCAGACTTAAGGGAAGAATACAATGATGAAAAATTTTCCCACGCGTGTGCTATCAAAAGATGCCTAGATTTTAAAAATGTTAAAGTTGTGTCAATTGGGATTAGAAATCTTTCTATTTCTGAAATGAAATTTTATAATAACAATAAAAAAAGAATAAAAATTTTTTGGGGCAAGGATAAATATAAATGGAATTTAAAAAAAATTACAAACATGTTTTTAAATAAGAATGTATATATTACTTTTGATGTGGATGTGTTCGACTCAAGTATCATGCCGGCAACCGGGACTCCTGAACCAGGTGGCTTACATTGGGAGGATGTTATTCCTATTATCAGGGATGTTTGCAAAAAAGCTAATGTCGTAGGCGCAGATATAAATGAACTTGCTCCTATAAAGAATTTCGACTCTTATAATTTCTTAGTTGCAAAACTAGCTTACAAAATTTTATCTTATACATTTGAGTTTAAAAAGTAGGGTTAAGTTCTTTTACTTTCCAAATAATTGTAACTACGGCACCCTTATATTGACCGTCGTTTGAAAAACTTAATTTAGCACCTTGTCTCTCAAGAAGTGTCTTGCCTAAAAAAGTACCCAGACCAAGTCCTGATTTATCATTAATTAATTTTGATTTTATATAAGGCTCACCTAATATCCTTATTATATCATCTGGAAAACCAGGTCCATCATCATTTATTTTAATACAAATTTTTTCTTCATTACTTTCAATTCTTACATCAATTTTTTTATTTGAGAACTTGACTGCATTTCCTATAAAATTTCTCAATCCGTAGATAATTTCAGGAGATCTTTTAATATCAATCTTATTTTTATCATTACTTGAATTCAAGTTTATTTCTTTTTTTGAAGTTTCCATAAAAGACCTAAGAATTTCAACTAATAAATTATCTAATTTTATTGAACTCATGAATTTGTCTTCAATTATCTGTTTTTGAGATATTTTTTTAAGTATGTCTCCGCATCTTTTACTTTGACTTATTAATAGATCTAGATCCTTAGAATGTTTTGATTCTTCACCTATCTCTTTTCTTAACTCTTTTGCAACAACAGCAATTGTGGCTAAAGGAGTCCCAAGAGAATGCGCGGCTGCGGCTGCTTGACCGCCTAAAGACTCCAACTCATATTCTTTTGCGATAACTTGTTGTAATTTATTTAAAGCTTCAGATCTTTTTTTAGTTTCTCCTGAAAACCTAATTCCAAAATAACTTAAAAATATTAAGCCTACAATAATTGAAATTAAAATACCTATTTTATAAAACAATGGAAAAGAAAACCCATATTCAACAATACCAGGTAAAGGTAAATAAAATTTTGTCAGAGAGAAAAGTGAAGATGTTGTAACTATCCCAAGAATTATGGTTGTGCCGGCGCTTAAAAAAGTTGAAGAAACTATAGCTGGGACAATTAATAATAGAGAAAACGGATTAGAAATTCCTCCTGTAAAATATAATAATGCACTTAACTGTATTAAATCATAAATAAGAAATAATGATGAATAAATATCTTTAAGTTGCTTGGTTTTAATTTTAAATTCAAGAAAAACATTTGTTATTAATCCTAAAAATATTATTAAATGACATTCAATTATAGGAAAACTTAGCTCAAGATAAAAATATACTATATTTATAGAGATTAGTTGACCAAAAATCGCAAACCATCTTAATACTACCAGTGTTTTTTTATCTAAATGTAGATTTTCTTCTAGCCTAAAGAGATTAGAAAAATTCATTTTAATTTTTATATGTCTAAACTAGAAACATCGATAGCATTATTTGTAATAAATTCTTTTCTAGGCGCTACATCGTCTCCCATCAATATTTCTATAATTTTTTGATCCTCTTTTGATTTTTCTTTTGTTCCCTTAGAATATTGCACTTTAAGAATTGTTCTATTTTCTGGATTAAGTGTTGTCTGCCATAATTCTTCGGGGTTCATTTCACCCAAACCTTTGAACCTTTGTATTGTTAGTTTCTCTCTTTGTTCTTGCATAAATTGCTTAAAAGCTGGTGTCCCTTTTTTAGTTTTATTATTTATTTTGTCAGCAACCTTTATTATATAGTCCTCTAAACTTTTTTCATCTTTGATATAGACACTTTTATTTGCTTTAGTAACTTTAAATAAAGGAGGTTGTGCTAGATATAAATGTCCATTTTCTATTAGTTGGTTAAATGGGTGATTGTTAAAAAAAGTTAACAAAAGTGTTCTAATATGTGATCCGTCAACATCGGCGTCTGTCATGATAACTATTTTATCGTATCGCAAGTTTTCAATATTAAAATCTTTTGATCCTGTTCCTAGGGCATTTATAAGAGTAACAATTTCGTTCGAGGACATCATTTTTGCTAAAACTTTGGTTGCGTAATCATTTGCTATTCCATTGTTCTTGCCGTTACTCTTTACATATGTATTTAAAATTTTTCCTCTCAAAGGGAGTACTGCTTGATATTCTCTAACTCTTCCTTGTTTTGCTGAACCACCCGCAGAATCTCCCTCAACAATAAAAAGTTCTGTTCCCTCTCTTTTTTGTATCTGGCAATCCGCAAGTTTTCCTGGCAATCCAGATAACTCAAAAGTACCTTTTCTTCTAACACTATCTCGTGCCTTTCTTGCTACATCTCTTGCTACTGCAGCTTGAGTTATTTTTTCAAGAACACTTCTTGCGACACTTGGGTTTTGATCAAACCATGTTGAAACTTTTTCACTAATAATATTTTCTACAATTAATCTGATTTCTGATGAAACAAGTTTATCTTTTGTTTGTGAAGAAAATTTTGGATCAGGCATTTTAACAGATAAAACTGCTGTTAAACCTTCTTTAATATCTTCCCCAGATAAAGTTACTTTATTTTTTTTTGAACTATTTTTTTCAGATATATATTTATTGGCAACTCTTGTTAATGCGCTTCTAAAACCTAATAAATGTGTACCTCCATCTTTTTGCGGTATGTTATTAGTAAACGGAAGAACTTCTTCAGAATAACTTGCGTTCCACTCGAATGAACACTCAACTAACACATTGTTTTTTTCACCTGAAATATAAATAGGTTTTTTAAAAACTTCTTTCTCATTTTTATTTACAAGTATAGGTTTTTTTAAATCTAAAAATTTTACAAACTCTAAAATGCCTCCATCATACTTATTTATAAATTCTTTACTTTTAGTTCCTGTATTGTCAATTAATGTGATGTTGATTTCTTTATTTAAAAAAGCAAGCTCTCTCATTCTTTTTTGAAGAATAGCTGAACTAAATTTCGTTGAAGAAAATATTTCTTTTGATGGCAAGAAAGTGATTTTTGTTCCTTTCTTTTTTGTTGAACCAATAGCCTTTATAGGCTTAATTGAGTCTCCATTTTTAAATTTAATTGAATACTCTTTCCCATCTCTAAAAATATTTAAATCCAAATTTTCAGATAAAGCGTTAACTACAGAAACTCCCACTCCATGCAAACCTCCAGAGACTTTATACGAATCGTGATCAAATTTACCTCCAGCATGTAGCTGGGTCATTATTACTTCAGCCGCTGATATTTTTTCACCTTTATGCATGTCAACTGGAATTCCTCTTCCGTCATCCTCAACAGTCACTGTATTGTCTTTATTCATGCTTATAAAAATATTTTTACAGTGTCCGGCTAAAGCTTCATCTATAGCATTATCTACAACTTCAAAAACCATATGATGCAGTCCTGAGCCATCGTCTGTATCCCCTATATACATTCCAGGTCTTTTTCTTACTGCGTCTAAACCTTTAAGAACTTTAATGGACTCTGCGCCATACGTTGTGTCTGTTTTTTCTGTTGTATTTTTTGACATTTTATTGAAAATAAATTTACTATTTATATCATTTTTTTTACATAATATAAAATTTGTTTACTTATGTAAGCTAAATTTTTGTTATATACCAATGTTTTTAAATGAGAGATAAAAAAATAAAATTAGAAAATTTAGATTTTCATTGGCATTATTACATAAAAACTATTTTTATCGGCATCATCTTGAATTAAAACTGGCGAAGTTCCATCTTTCAATTTAATCTTTAGATTTTTATCTTCTATTTCAGACGCTATATCAATTAAATACTTTGAATTAAAACTAATTACTAATTCTTCTGCATCAAAAGTGGCTTTAAGAATTTCGTTTCCCTCACCTGAGTTGGTACTTGTGACTGATAATTTAATATTATCTTTTCTAATATCTAACTTTACTCCTTCTTTTCTATCTAGTGAAACGGTTGTCACTCTCTCTACTGATTCGATAAAATCTTTAGTAGGAACAGTTAAATTTTTATCATTGTCTGCAGGTATAACTTTTCTATAATCCGGAAATTTCCCATCTATGACTTTTGAAATTAATTTTATTTTACCTAAAGAAAATTGAATTTTATTTTCACTTGTCTGTATTTTTAATTGTTCGTTTGTTTCCTGAAGTAAAGTGCAAAGCTGAAATACTGTTTTTTTGGGCAAAATAATTGAGTTGAATTCTTCCTCTTTTTTAATTTCAATATTACTTGAAGAAAGTCTATGACTATCAGTAGCTACTCCCGTTAAAAAAAATTTATCATTTAATTCAGTTAAATGTAGGAATATTCCGTTTAAATAATGTCTTGTGTCGTCATTAGAAATAGAAATTTTTGTTTTATTTAGTAAAGATAAAAATTTTAATGGATTGAAAGATAGCTCGCTACTAGTAAATTTTTCAGAAAAATTTGGAAAATTATCGGAGGGTAAACATAGCAGGTTAAAATTTGAGCTTTCCGACTTTATGCTGAGTTTATTTTCATTTTTTAATTCAAATTTCAACTCAGTATTAGCTGATACTTTTCTCAAGATGTCATATAAAATTGTTGCTGAGGTTGTCGTGCTGCCTTCTGTTGTGATCTGAATATCACTAATTTCGTCGTAAAAAACTAAATCTAAATCTGTAGCTACAATTATTAATTTTTTTTCTTTAATCTGTAATAAGACATTGGATAGTATAGGAAGTGTATTTTTTTTTTCTATTACACCTTGTGCAAGATTTAGAGATTTTAGAAGCACATCTCTTTTAATAAGAAATTCCATTGATTACTCTTCTAATAATAATGCTTTAATGTGATTTATGTTTTTTTTCATTTCTTCATCTTTTTCAGATAATCGAGTTATAGTTTTAACGGCATGAATAACTGTGGTGTGATCTCTGTTAGCAAATCTTCTTCCTATTTCCGGTAAGGATCTTGTGGTCATCTTTTTTGAAAGATACATTGCAATCTGCCTTGGCCTCGCCAAAGGTCTTGATCTTCTTTGGGATAACATCTCGGTAAGAGTAATATTATAGTAATTTGATACTTTATTTTGAATTTTATCTACCGTAATAACTTTTGCCTGGTTGAAAACATCTTTTAAAATATTTTTGCACTCAGGTATAGATAGCTCTTTTTTATGTATTCTGCTGAAAGCTATTACTCTATTCAATACACCTACTAATTCTCTAATGTTTGTTTTACTTTCATTTGCTATAAAATTTATAACTTCATCACTAATATTACATTTTTCTTTAAATTCATTTTCAATATTATTAAGTCTTTTTTTTATGATTTTATTTTTTAGAGCAAAATCAGGTGTATCGATATCAACTATTAATCCTCCTGCTAATCTTGACTTAATTCTTTCTTGCACTCTGTCTAATTTCATTGGAGGCCTATCTGCCGAAATTATGATTTGAGAGCTTTTATCTATTAAACTGTTAAAGGTGTGAAAAAACTCTTCCTGTAGTCCTTCCTTACCTCTTATAAATTGAATATCATCTATTATAAACACTGAAGATTTTCTAAAAAAATCCTTAAAATTTACCATGTCATTTTTTTTAATGGACTTAATAAAATGATACATAAATCTCTCTGCTGATATAAACATAACATTTGTTTTTTCCTGAAGTTCTAAACCGATGGCATTTAATAAATGAGTCTTTCCTAATCCGACACCTCCATAAATATATAATGGATTGTATCTGGATAATTGCTGACAAATCTTTTTAGATGAATTGAGTGCTATTTCATTACTGGTCCCCTCTATAAAATTATCAAAATTTAAATTTGGATTTAAACGGTTGTAATTAAGAATAGAATCTTTAATTTCTGCAACTTTGTTAAAATCATCAACTTTGTAACTTGAACTCTTTTCCTCAGAAATTTTGAATTCAATTCTGTTTAGCGTCAATTTGAAAGTCTTAATTTGTTCTAAAATTTTATCTAGATATCTCGAAACAATCCAATCTCTTATAAATCTAGTTGGAACGGTTAGAATTAAATAGTCATTAAATTCTTTAAATAAAGTTATGTCTTTAAGCCAGCTACTATAAATTTCTGTTCCAAAATTTTTTTTAAAAGAATTCAATACATCATTCCATTCAAGTGTTTGCTCTTCTTCAGAAATGAATGATTGTTTCGATTTTATAGAATTTTTTTCCATGTAATTATTATTAATTAATTATTATCTATTTACAAAATAGATGTTTATCAAGTAATTTTTTATAATTATGAAAAATAAACTGAGTCAGGTTGTATTATAAATTATAAAACCAATATGATAAAAAATTAAAATTATTTACAACTACAAAAATAGAAATACTACATCTAGATATATTTTAAATAAATTTGATATCCTATAAAAAGCGAATACTTATTTGACAACTTTTAATTAATTGTCATTTTTAATTAAGAAAAAGAAATTTAAATTTTCTTTGAAATTTTTGATATTTTTCTTGACGCTGTTTTTTTGTTTATAGAGCCAGTTTTAGCAACCTGCATGAGAATCGATTGAAACTTTGGAAAAAAAGCTTTAATTTTACCTTTATCACCTTCTTTAATCAGTTCTTCTATTTGTTTTATTGCAGATCTATACTTACTTTTTCTTAGTCGATTTACAGAAGTTTGTTTTTCTATTCTTCTGACTCTTCTTATAGCTGACTTTGTGTTTGGCATAATTTTACACTGGTATATATCTCTAAAATATTAGGGTCAACTTGTTATTTCTGACATCTGTTACAATAAAATGTTGAACGATTAGAAGTAAATATTTTCTTTATAGTACCCCTACAATCAAGTTTGAGGCATTTTTGGCCTTCTCTAGCATATACATTAAACTCTTGTTGAAATTCGCCTTCCCTTCCATCGCTGTTATTAAAATTTTTAATAGATGAACCGCCTTTATCGATTGATTTTACCAAAACTTCTTTAATATATCTAATAATCTTCTTTATCTCAATAGTGCTGATATTATATGAAATTATTTTTGGATTTGTTTTACTTAAAAAAAGCACTTCATTAACGTAAATATTACCTAATCCAGAAACAAAACTTTGATCCATTAATAAGTTTTTTATATTTTTTTTTTTGTTAAAAATGTATTTTTTAAAATACGTAAAATTAAATTTTTTTGACAGTGGCTCAGGACCTAATTTAGATAAATGGGCATTTTTACTCAAATCATCTTTATGCATTACTTTTAAAAATCCAAATTTTCTTACATCATTATAGATTAACTTTAAATTTTTATTTAAAGTAAAAATAATATGATTGTGTTTTACGTCATTCGCCTTTATTTCATAATAAAAACTAGTTTTTTGTTTAGGTTTATTTTTTTTAACTATAAAAAATTTACCGGTCATACCTAGGTGTATAAGTATAACAAATCCGTTATTTAAAAAAATTAACAAATATTTTGATCTTCTTTTAACTGAAATAATTTTTTTATTAATAGTTTTGTTAAATTTTTTTTCATCAATCGTATATCGTAGCTTATTTGTTAAAATTGATACTTTTTTTATTGTTAAATTAACGATATTATTTTTAAGTGACCTTTTAACAACTTCAACTTCTGGTAATTCTGGCATATAATTTATTTATGGATTCACATTTTCAAGATAAAACAAAGTTAGTAAACAACGTTTTCAGTAAAGTATATAAAAAATACGATCTGATGAATGATATAATGTCATTTGGCATACATCGTCTATGGAAAAAAAAATTAATAAATTGGATGAATCCTCATAAATCTAGTCGTCTCATAGATGTCGCTTCAGGAACTGGCGATCTTGCAAAAATATTTTCTGAGAAAAACAATAACCATAATAATATTTACTGTGTTGAGCCTAATGTGAATATGTTGAAAATGGGTAAGAACAAGTTAAAAAAATATAAAAATATTAAATGGCATCATGCTTCAGCCGAAAAACTTCCTTTTAAAGATAATACATTTGATTTTTATACTATAAGTTACGGCATTAGAAATGTCAGTAATATAGATTTATGTTTAAAAGAAGCATTTAGAGTTTTAAACACAGGAGGAAGATTTATGTGTTTAGAATTTTCAAAAATTGAAAATGAACTACTAAATAAAATTTATAAAGAATATTCTAAAATAATACCCGTTATAGGAAAATATTTGGTGGGAGATTCTATGCCTTATGATTATCTAATTGACAGTATTAATAAATTTTACACTCAAGACCAACTACAAAAACTTATAGAAAAAAATGGTTTTTGTAATGTTGAATTTAGAAACTTATCTAATGGTATTTCTGCTATACACTCAGGTTGGAAGATTTGAAAATGTTCAAGCAAATATATCAATTATTTAAGATAGCAAGGAAGTTGGGTTGTTCTGGGGCGATCAATACAATTGATGAAATTTACAAAATTCCTGTAGCTATCAAATTTTTTTTTGATTTAATTTCTTTAGGATCTGAAAAAAAAATAAGTAATAATTCCAAAAATCCAGGTGAAAAATTATGTGACGCTCTTGAGGGGATGGGCACAACATTTATAAAATTAGGACAATTTTTGGCAACAAGACCTGATATAATTGGAGAAAAATTAACCAATGACTTAGTTAAATTACAAGATAAACTTCCTGCATTTGACGTTTTTCAAGCCAAAAATATTATTAAAAATGAACTTGGTGAAAAACAATTTTCAAAGATTACAAATATTAGTGAGCCAATAGCAGCCGCTTCAATAGCCCAAGTGCACATTGCTAATATAAAAATTAATAATGAAAATAAAGAAGTGGCTATTAAAATTTTACGTCCTGATATAGAAGAATTATTTAATAAAGAATTAGATGCTCTAATGTTGTTTGCCTACCTTGTAGAAAGTATATTTATTAAAGCAAAAAGATTAAAGCTTGTCGAGGTTGTTCATTTACTAAGAGAAATAACGAATATTGAAATGGATTTAAGATTCGAAGCTGCTGCTGCTAATGAATTATATGAAAATACAAAAAATGACAAAGGTTTTAATGTACCAAAAATATATTGGAATTTTACAACTAAAAAAATATTAACTTTAGATAAAGTAAACGGTGTTTCTATCAGAGAACAAAAATTAATTGAGGATTCGGGTGTTGATTTAAAACTTTTAGCTGAAAATTTAATACAGCACTTTTTAAAGCATGCTGTAAGAGACGGTTTTTTTCATGGGGATATGCATCAAGGAAATTTATTTGTAGATACAGAAGGCAATATTATACCTGTAGATTTTGGTATAATGGGAAGGCTAGACGAAAATAATAGAAGATATTTAGCAGAGATACTTTTTGGCTTTATACAAAGAGATTATATTAAAGTAGCTGAGGTTCATTTTGAGGCCGGTTTAGTGCCTGTTGGAGCGTCCAAAGAAGAATTTGCTCAAGCGCTAAGATCAGTTGGTGAGCCTATTTTTGGACAAACAATAAAAGATATTTCGGGAGGCAATCTTTTAGCGCAATTATTTGAGATTACAGAAAAATTTAATATGCCTACGCAAACGCCTCTTTTATTACTTCAAAAAACTATGGTTGTTGTTGAGGGCGTTGCTAGAAAACTATACCCTAATACAAATATATGGGAAGTTTCCAGACCAATTTTAGAAGATTGGATAAAAAATTTAAAAGGTCCAAAAGCAAGTATTGATAATGCCATAAATACCTCAGCTGAAATTTTAAAAAGGATACCAGATTTTCCTAAATTTATGGATAAAGCTAATTATGCCCTGCAGTTAATAGCTGAGGGTAAACTTAATATTGGCATGAAGAATAGTAAAAGTTTAGAACTGGAACAATTAAGGTTAAAAGGCTTAAGAAACAATATTTTTATTAGTTTTTTAGGTATTGTAATTGTTATTTTATTGGTGTTTTAATTAATAAAATGTTTTTAAAAAATAAAAAAATTTTAGTTATTATTGGTGGAGGCATATCGGCCTATAAATCTTTAGATTTAATAAGATTGCTAAAAAAAAAACAAGTAGAAATTAAAACTGTGTTAACTAAAAGTGGTAAAGAGTTTGTTACACCTTTATCTCTTGCTTCTTTAGCTGGAGCTAAAGCATACGAAGATATTTTTGACGTCAACAACGAGTCAGAAATTGACCATATTTCACTATCAAGATGGGCTGATATAATTTTAGTAATGCCGACAACGGCAAACTTAATGGCTAAATTGACCGCGGGCAAGGCTGAAGATTTAGCAACTACTATAATACTTGCTTCTAATAAAGAAGTTATTTTGGTCCCCGCTATGAATGTTAGAATGTGGATTCATAAAGCCACCCAAAGAAATTTCAAAACACTTCTTGACTTTGGTTATAAATTTTTAGGACCGATCAAAGGAGAAATGGCATGTGGAGAATATGGTGAAGGTAAAATGTCAAGCCCCCGACAAATTTTTTCATATCTGAATAATTATTTTAAAGATAAAAATTTAGTGAAAAAAAAAAAAATCACTGCTTTAGTGACCACAGGACCAACAAGAGAATATTTAGACCCTGTAAGATTTATATCTAATGAATCTAGTGGTAAACAAGGGTATGAGGTTGCTTTAGCCTTATCAAAACTAGGCATAAAAACAACGCTGGTAGCTGGACCTTCAAAAATTAATTTTTCTAAAGAGGTTATTACAAAAAATGTAATGAGTGGTAGTGAAATGATGAATGAAGTTAAAAATTCCTTGCCAGTCGATATAGCTGTGTGTGCTGCTGCTGTTTCTGATTTTAAACCTTAAAAAAAAAATAAAAGAAAAATAAAAAAAAATAATAATAATTCAAGTATTATAAAATTAGAAAAAAATTTAGATATTTTAGAATATTTAGGTAAAAATAATAAATTAAGGCCAAAAATAGTTGTGGGGTTCTCTGCTGAGACAGAAAATTTAATTGAAAATTCAAAAATTAAATTAAAAGATAAATACTGTGACTTAATTGTTGCTAATGACGTTTCTAGTAAAGACAGTGGTTTCAATGTTGATTATAATAAAGTTTCAATAATTGATAAGTACGGAAAAATTTTATCCATTCGAAAAAATAAAAAAAGTTTTATTGCTACAAAGATTGCAAAGAAAATATTAGAAGAATATTTAGTTGATGACAAAAATATTAATTAAACGTTTATCAAATAAAGCTCTGATCCCAGAATACGCGACCGAGGGCTCATCGGGCATGGATCTTGCCGCCCTAATTGATAAAAATATTATAATTAATCCAGGTGAAATATCTATAATTTCAACAGGACTAGCTGTATCGATTCCAAAAGGTTTTGAGATACAAATTCGACCTAGATCTGGATTAGCCGCGAAAAATGGGATTAGTGTGCTTAACACACCTGGGACAATAGATGCTGATTATAGAGGTGAAATAAAAATAATATTAATAAACCACAGCCAAGATAAATTTGTAGTAGAAAGTGGCCATCGAATCGCCCAAATGGTTGTGTCACCAGTCGTTAAAGCGATGCTTGAGGAGGTCAAAGAATTACCAGGAACAAATAGAGGAGCTGGAAGATTTGGCTCGACAGGGGATAAATAACTAGAAAATGAAAATATCTAATAATGATTTACAGAGATATTCAAAACAAATAATTTTAAAAAATATCGGAATAATTGGACAGAAAAGAATATTAAAATCTAAGGTAGCGATAATAGGTATTGGTGGTCTCGGTTGTCCGCTAGTTCTTTATTTAGCTAATTCTGGTGTTGGAAATATCGGACTCATAGATCATGACAAAATAGATTTATCTAATTTAAACAGACAAATACTTTTTAATACTACAGATGTTGGTAAATACAAAGTAAAAGAAGCAAAAAAAAAAATTAATGAAATTAACAAAAACATTAAAGTTAAAATCTTTAAAGAAAAATTAACAAAAAAAAATATAAAAAATATTTTATCAAAATTTGATATTATATGTGACGGTACAGATAATTATGAAACAAGGTATTTAATAAATGACTATTGTTTAAAACATAAAAAAATTTTAATATCTGCAGCTATCAGCAAGTTTGAGGGTCAAGTATTTAATTTTAATTTTAAACGAAACATTCCTTGTTTTCGATGTTTTATGCCGGAGGTGCCTGATGAGGACAATAACTGCGAAACGGCTGGTATAGTACCGTCATTGGCAGGTATTACAGGAACCCTTCAAGCTAACGAAGTATTGAAAACTATCTTAAAAACAAAAAATGATTTGGTTGGAAAGATTCTTATTTTTAATTTGTTAACATTGCACTTTAGAAAAATTAAGTTAACTAAAGATATTAATTGTATAAAAGAATGTATAAAAAAGTAATTCTTTTATTTTTTTATTTAACTAATTTTGTTTTAGCTTCAGAGGAATATTTCTTAACTCTTAGAAACGATACAGTAAATCTTAGACAAGGTCCTTCTTTTGAATATCCTATAAAAATTTTTTATAAAAAAAAATATCTTCCTGTTTTAATTCAGGATAAATCTGGTAATTTTAAGAAAATAAGAGACCATGAAAATAATTCAGGTTGGATACATGTTTCTCAATTATCAAAAAAAAATGCAGCTATAACGGTAGATAAAAATGTAATGGTTTTTAAAAATCCAACATTATACTCAAAGCCTCTTCTAATTTTGGAAAAAGGGAAATTATGTTTAGTAGTTAAATGTAAAAATGAGTGGTGTAAAATTAAAGTTGATAGGTATAGTGGGTGGATTAAAAAAGAAAGCCTTTGGGGAAGATATTAATTAAAGGGATTTTCTAGCATACACGCAACTAAGTGAATTCTTGCTTGTTCACCACCATTAAAGAAATTATGATATTTAGTGTTATTGGTAATGGTTACCTTACCGTCAGCTGGTAAGTGTTTTGCAATATTTTCTATAACCATAGAACAACCTAGATTGGTGATTATTGGTATGTGCAGCCTTGGTTCTGGATCTTTGTGCCAACTTAAAGTCGATCTTGGCTCCTTTAATAACAACCTTACTCTTCCTAATTTAAATTTTTTTACTAATGTTTTGTAAACTTCCTCAAAATAAGTATTTTGAAAATCTGGAACTACTTGCGTATATTTACTTTCATCAATCGGCATATCTCTTGAAACTTCTTTTCCATTCTCGTCTGGGATGGTCCAATACTGACCTCTTATATTGTTACCTTTTATAGATTCTTCATCGTTAGGAATCTGGTTTAAGGGAATTGCGCCAAAGTGAGTTATTCCTGGTGTTATAAATTTTTTCTTTTTCATCACAACATCTAAATCACTTCTCAATTTAACAATGTCAAATTTAAGATTAGGGACTTGATAAAAGTCATCAAAATTTACTTGTTTCATAAATATATTTATTTTAAATCGAAACGATCCGCATTCATTACCTTAGTCCACGCAGAAATAAAATCATTTAAAAATTTTTCTTTGGAATCTTCTGACGCATAAACTTCAGCGAACGCTCTTAACTGTGAATTAGACCCAAAGATAAGGTCAGTACGAGTTCCTTGCCATTTTACTTTTCCAGTTTTTCTATCTCGTCCCTCGAATAAATTTTCTTTATCAGAAGTTTCTTTCCAGGTTGTATTCATGTCTAGCAAATTCACAAAAAAATCGTTAGTAAGTTTACCTGGTGTTTTTGTAAATACACCATTGTTAGAGTTATCAAAGTTCGTATTTAATACTTTCATGCCACCCATAAGTACGGTCATTTCTGGTGCCGTAAGTTTCATTAAGTTGGCACGGTCAATTAACATTTCTTCTGCTGATAATGAATATTCTCCTTTTTCATAATTTCTGAAACCATCTGCTTGTGGCTCAAGTAAACCAAACGAATGAATGTCTGTTTGATCTTGAGTAGCGTCACCTCTTCCTGGTGTAAAAGGTACGTTTAATTTTTTTCCAGCAGATTTAGCAGCTTTTTCGATTCCGACACTTCCACCTAAAACAATTAGGTCAGCTATAGAAACTATTTTATTTTTAGAATTAAATTCTTTTTGAATTTTTTCTAATACTTTAACAACTTTTGATAATTGTTTTGGATTATTAACTTTCCAGCTTTTCTGAGGCTCTAGTGTCAATCTAGCTCCGTTTGCGCCACCTCGTTTATCTGATGCTCTAAAAGTGGATGCTGATGCCCAGGCTGTAGAAATTAATTCAGATATTGAGAGGCTTGATTTTAATATTTTTGCTTTTAGCGTTTGAATATCTTTATTTTTAAGCTTGTATTTAGATTTTGTAATTGGATCTTGCCATATAAGAACCTCTTTTGGAACGTCACTACCTAAATAACAAGCACGAGGCCCCATATCACGGTGTGTAAGCTTGTACCATGCTCTTGCAAATGCGTCTTCCAACTCTTTTGGGTTTTCATGGAAGTTTTTAGAAATGGGTTTGTATTTAGGGTCCATTTTCAAAGATAAATCAGTTGTTTGCATCATTGGAAGATTTTTCTGATCTTTTTCATGTGCGTCTGGTGTCATATTAATATCGTGACCGTTCTTTTTTGGTTGCCATTGGTGAGCTCCTGCAGGACTTTTTGTTAACTCCCAGTCATAACCAAATAAATTATCAAAATATCCCGTGTCCCACTTAGTTGGATTACTAGTCCATGCTCCTTCGATACCACTACTAATAGTATCAACTCCTAAGCCACTTTTATAATTACTTTTCCAACCAGTGGCTTGTTCTTGAATTTTTGATCCTTCTGGCTCGGGGCCTTTGTGAGATTCTGGTGCAGCACCATGAGATTTACCAAAAGTATGTCCGCCAGCTACAAGAGCTACAGTCTCATAATCGTTCATTGCCATACGACCAAAAGTTTCTCTTATGTCATGAGCTGCTAAAAGTGGATCTGGGTTTGCGTCTGGCCCTTGAGGATTTACATAAATTAATCCCATATGAGATGCTCCAAGAGGTTGTTCTAAATCTCTTTTGCCACTATACCTGTTGACACCCAACCATTCTTTTTCCGAACCCCAATAAATATCTGCTTCAGGCTCCCATATGTCCTCTCTACCTCCTCCAAAACCAAAAGTTTTAAATCCCATGGTTTCGAGAGCTACATTTCCCACTAAAATAAAAAGGTCAGCCCATGAAATTTTTTTTCCGTATTTTTTCTTTATAGGCCAAAGCAATAGTCTTGCCTTGTCTAAGTTTACGTTATCTGGCCAACTATTTAATGGAGCAAAACGTTGATTTCCAGTTCCAGCACCCCCACGTCCATCACCTGTCCTATATGTTCCTGCAGCATGCCATGATAATCTTATAAATAAAGGTCCATAATTTCCATAATCTGCTGGCCACCAATCTTGGGAATCAGTCATTAATTTAGCTAAATCTTTTTTTAGAGACTTAAGATTTAATTTTTTAAATTCTTTTGTATAACTAAACTTCTTATCCATTGGATCAACTAAAGAAGAATGCTGCGATAAAATTTTTAAATTAAGTGCATTAGGCCACCAATCCCTATTTGATGTACCTCTACCAGCAGAAAATTTTGGTGGAGTTCCTATGCCGGTAACTGGACATTTGTTTTGTTCACTCATAATATATTATATAATTAGATTATTTTAAAGTATTAGTCAAATAGTTTAGAATTATTATAAACTACTGAGAACCATTCTCAATATTAATAACTACATCTACATCTTTAATTTTTTTTCCTTTTGGTGCTGATGGAATATTTTTTATTTTAATTTTATCTGAATCAATATCAGTAAGCTTGTTATTTTCTAAATCAAAAAAATGATGGTGCGCACCTGTGTGAGTATCAAAATAACATTTGTTATTACTAGTTAAAATTTCTTTTAAATGACCAGCTTTTTTAAAGGCATGTGCTGTATTATAAAAAGTTGCTAGAGAAATTCTTTTTCCACTAATTTTAGAATTAATTAATTTATCTAGTTCCTCTACGGTGAAATGGAAGGTTTTTTCTCTTTCAAATAAAAATTGTGCTATTCTAACTCTTTGTTTGGTGGGCCTGAGTCCAGAAGATCTTAATTTGTCTTCAATTTTAAGCTTATTTTTCATAATCTATGATTTTAATTAATTTTAGTTTAAAACCATTCTAGACTATTTATATTTGATAAATGCTCTAAATCAAGTAAAAGTTTATATTAATAATCATGCAAAAAAACAACTATACTTATAGTGAATTAATTGATTGCGGGGACGGTAAGCTTTTTGGAGAGGGCAATGCTAAATTACCACTTCCACCAATGTTAATGTTTGATAGAATTACTATGATAAATAATGATGGCGGTGAATTTAAAAAAGGCTTTATTGAAGCTGAACTGGATATTAAAGACGACCTTTGGTTTTTTGATTGTCATTTTAAAGGCGACCCTGTTATGCCGGGCTGCCTTGGTTTAGATGCCATGTGGCAGCTAGTTGGCTTTTTTCTTGGGTGGACAGGAGAACTAGGTAAAGGTCGGGCACTAGGTGTTAACTCAGTAAAATTTAAAGGTGAAGTTTTAAAAAAGGTTAAGATGGCTACTTATAAAATAGATGTGAAAAAAATTTTGAAAAAAGAAGGTACGTCTGTTGGTTTAGCAAATGGATCATTAAGTGCTGATGGTAAAATTATCTATACGGCAGAAAATTTAAAAGTAGGACTGTTTAAATCATGAAAAGAGTTGTAATAACTGGAATAGGAATTGTTTCTTGTCTTGGTAATAGTCAAGAAGAAGTCTATCAATCTCTCTTAAATTCAAAATCAGGAATTTCTTATTGTGAAGATTATAAGGAACATAATTTAAAAAGTCATATACATGGCAAACCAAATATTAAAATTGAAGACCATATAGATAGAAAAGTAATTAGATTTATGGGATCAGGTTCAGCATATAATTATATTGCCATGAAGGAGGCAGTAAAAGATTCTGGTTTAGAGGAAAAAGATGTAAGCAATAATACCACTGGAATTGTAATGGGGTCTGGTGGTCCTTCGATTGAAAATGTAATTTTAGCTGCTGACAAGACTAGAGCAAAAACACCAAAATTAATGGGGCCTTTTATTGTGCCTAGAACTATGGCGAGCACAGCCTCAGCAACTTTAGCAGTTCCGTTTAAGATTAAGGGAGTAAACTACACAATGAGTTCGGCATGTGCAACAAGTGGACACTGCATAGGAAATTCTATGGAGCTGATACAATCAGGTAAACAGAAAATTATGTTTGCGGGCGGTAGTGAAGAATTGCATTGGGCCATGACGGCAATGTTTGATGCTATGACGGCATTATCATCAAAATATAATAGTACTCCTGAAAAAGCATCTCGAGCATACGATAAAGCAAGAGATGGATTTGTTATTGCGGGAGGTGGCGGTGTATTAGTTTTAGAAGAATACGAACATGCAAAATCTCGAGGAGCAAATATTTATGCAGAACTTACAGGATATGGTGCAACATCTGATGGGTATGATATGGTTGCTCCATCTGGCGAAGGATCAGTGAGATGCATGAATTTAGCATTAAGTACCTCTAAAAATAAAATTGATTATATTAATACGCATGGAACATCAACTCCTGTTGGAGATATAACAGAATTAAGAGCGGTAGGAGAAACCTTTAAAGACAATATTCCTAAAATAAGCTCTACTAAATCATTATCTGGCCACCCGCTTGGTGCAGCATCAGTTCATGAAGCTATTTATAGTTTAATTATGATGAAAAATAATTTTATTGCTGCGTCAGCTAACATTACAGACATGGATGATGATGCTAAAAAATTTCCAATCATAACTAAAACTGAAACAGATGTAACTTTAAATTCTGTAATGTCTAACAGCTTTGGTTTTGGTGGAACAAATGCAACTTTAATTTTTGAGAAAGTTTAATTTATGAGTTTAATGAAAGGCAAAAGAGGATTAATCATGGGTGTTGCCAATGAAAGATCT